>Ga0209379_10000145_pt1 | contig 84330 bp, 81 predicted proteins | sample tdDd001_FD_187124 | JGI IMG/M metagenome (GOLD analysis project Ga0209379, IMG submission 187124) | Marine sediment microbial communities from the Atlantic coast under amendment with organic carbon and nitrate - tdDd00.1 (SPAdes)... | ecosystem: Environmental > Aquatic > Marine > Coastal >...
CTCAACCAATGCATCTCAAAAATTCTTGTTTAAGTTTAAGGAAACTGAGTTTAACGGTAATTGGGATGGTCCAGTTGTATCAAACTGGAAAGAAATTGAATCATTACTGCTATAAACATATTATGAAGTCCAATAGGACTTCATTTTTTTTTAAAGAGATTTCATATCATTAAATCCACTTTGTTATTATGTAAAAAAAAAAGAACCCTCATCAAAGATTCTAAACAAACTCATTATATTATTATTTCTCTAAATCACATCATTCATTCTAATATTTACAGCCCTTTTTTCTACATGTTATTTTTTTATTTGTATTAACCCACTGCGAAGGAACATCTTTCGTATTAAAACCACAACCTGTTCTTTCGCCTTCAATACCCTTATGTATTTCTCCTGTCACGATATGTTTTACTGTCATAAATGTCTCCTTTCTAAAATATGTCACTTCATCTAGACAACCTTTCCAATAGGTAATTGTAGGATGTACCATTACGATTCACATTATTGGCTTAACTAGAATTTATTATAAATTTAAAAATGGGTACTTCTTAGAAAATGTCTCTTTATATCTGTTGCTTTTATCTACATACCCGGTATCCTTTAATAAATCTAAACCAAAGTTCACAAAATATGTAGCTTCCTCTTCCTTTACATAATTCTTATTGATACCAACTCTAATAAAATATGTTGCCAAGGTGTTCACACTTAATTTACCATCTAAAACTTTTAATGAACTTTTATACAACACATCGATTTTTTCATACTCATTTTGACGATGATAAACTGTCATTAAATTTAATGTAATCAGGAAATAGAAATATAAAAAATCTTTATCATCACTATACTTTTTCTGAACAGATTTTAATGCTGCTTCTAAAAGGATAACACTGTTATGAAATTCATCTTTAAAACGATAAATGATTGAGATAAGAATAAATATTCGAATCTCCAATTTATCAAGGTTTAAAACATTTGTGATATCTTTAATCTCACTTAGAGTAAGCCCTGTTACTTCTACTAACTTTGTCAGATCATCACGACTCTGGTCCTTAAATGATTGTTCAAAATTACTTAAAGACATCAAGTATTCTCTAAATTGATCCATTTTTTTTCTAATGTATTTAATGTTGTAACTCTTAGAATTTACAAAAGTATTATGAAATTCAGTTACCTCTTGTTCTATTGTCTTATAATCCAATGAACGGATTGAGGGTAAAATCTCAAAAATTCTATTCTCAAAATATGTATCTACATTTATTTTATAAATCGAAAAAATCTTAAAAATATCCATTTTATACGTAATGGATAACAGATCTAACGTCTCAATTCTAGGCATAGAAGTCCCATTTTCAAGTTTCCTTAAGGTATCTTCATTTAATCCAATATCATCTCTGACGTCCTTTTGGGATATTTGAAGTGATTTTCTAATTTGTCGTAATTCACTTCCAAACCCTTTTAAATCATAATACATAAATTCCCCCGACTGTAATCGGGATTATCATATCATCGAATCCTCTAAAATACAAGTATAAGGAGGCTGTTATGAAAAAATTTATTGTATTAATGATCATTGTACCGTTATTAGCTTGTGGAAATATCAACTTCGAAACTAATGAGGCTACAGAAAACTATGAATCACAACAAATCTTAATTGCAGGCGACGAAGATATGGATCCCGTATTCGGGTAAAGCAACGTAATCTAACATTAAAAAACTTTATTCTAGAAGTTTTAAATGAGATTGTTGCTGATTAATGACATAATTCCTATAGATGCAGAACCATTAAAACACTTATGTTTTAAGGGAATATCTATATCCTTATTAAAGAATACTTCATAAGTGTATTCTTTATTATTGCACCAATTCAGACAGATTAAATGAAATAATACTCAATATTCTCTCCATTGAAATTATTTTGTTTTCATCTGGAGAATTGGTAACATTTTCTCCATGAATAACATCGGTTAATAAGTGAATAATCTACTATTGATGACACCTCACTGTCTCAACTGACGATTACTTTTTTACTGTTGTTGTGTTTCACAAATTTCATAATACAAAAAACCTGCTTCCCTCACAAGAGCAGGTTTTTTACCGTATAAACAAGAACTTCCAATATACATTTGTAATAATCAATCAGTTTCTTTCATCATTATCACAGGTACCAAATCAGATTCCCACGCTTCAAAAATTTTATCTTCAGATTGTAGGCTGCAATGACTGCAAATTGGTAAAATATACTCTCTACTACTTCTGTTAACCTTTACTATTTTTGCCCCAATTACAGGTTCACCAACACATAACAGAAACTCACATTCTTTTGCTTTAAGCCCTTTTTTCTTTTCCCAGTAATCCAACCAACTCAAATACCCTTTGGGTGGTATATCATTAGATAAATCTTTTCTAAGTTTAACTTCAATAAATCTCATATGCCCCCTTGTATTACTATCTCAATCATCATTTCATATATCCTAAAAAAAATAACCCAATACATTATTAATGCACTCGGTCTAGTTAATTTACTTACTCTTTCTATTTAAAAATACATGGATATACTTTGTATCTCATATGCATTTATGTAAGAATTAATCAACTCACCATTTATGAACTTCTTTTAGAAGTTTACTTATACAACAATCGGTAAGTCATAATCTCGAACAGCTAATTCTTGTACTTCATTATCTGTTAGATGGGTTTGAATCCCTTCAGTTTGGAAGGCACCAAATGCTCCTATAGTAAGACATATTGTGCCAATTAATATTACTCTTTTTAACATATTCCTTCCTTTCTCATAAGAAAAGAATAATATTTTTACACAAAGAAATAACCCAGCACAGATTCTGCATACCATTTTTCGACATTTCAATTTATGCCGTTCAAGCGTATAATCAATGTAAGAACATTTATAGATTGCAATTGAAAGGACTTAAGTAATGATTCATACATATGACATGGTCAAACTAGGACAGAAATTAAAGGAATATAGACTTAGTTCAGGATTAACACAAAAAGAAGTTACTGAGTTATCTAAAGTCAGTCGCGATACCATAAGAAGAATTGAAAATGGTCATGTCATACCAAGGTATGATACCATCATCATCTTATCAAAAATTTATCGTTTTGATCTGATGAAACTTTTTAACGAGTATGCTCTTGATGAACCACTATTAAAATACTATGAGTTAATAGATAACTCTATCTTATGCAATGATATTGAATTGATCAAAAGTTATTATGAAGAAATCAGTCAAATAGTTAATCATCCAAATACAAAATCGAATTTAGTCATTTTATGTGAAGCAGAGCAAATGTTAAAATTGTTTGAATCAACTATCATACTTTTAGAATCAGTTGCTGAAGATAAAAAAAGTATTGCACGATTAGCCACTGAAGGGATTGCTTTAAGACATAAAGAGTTTCATGTTAATAACTATCAAAAATTCAATTACAATTTCATAGAGTTAAGATTACTACTCGTCTATGCCTTTTCAACAGACGATGAAGCACTTGAAACAAAGACTGATATCTTACTGTATTTACTGGATCAGTTCAATATGGCTTCAAGAAACTGTGAAGAAATCAAACTGATACTGAAGGTTTATTACAACATTACATACAATTACTACAGACTTGAAGACGATAAAAAGTCTCTAGAATATGCCATAAAAGGTTTGGAGTTCGGTAAAGAAAAACACTCCACATTCTTAAATTCCCATTTACTCGGAAGAAAAGGATTGGCTATGTTTTATCTAGAAATGCCTGATTATAAGAAAGTGTTAAGACAGTCACTTTTAGTTTTAGAAATTGAAGAAAACAATGAATTACATAATTTATTTGCAAAGACTTATAAAGACGTTCATAAAATTGAGTTATAACCGATGTCTTTATTTTTAACTAGTTTGGTTGATGGGATAAAACCATCATATAAATACAATTCAAAAAAACCAATCATTCCTCACAAATGATTGGTTTTTTTATTATCTAAATTACTTTTATTGCATAGCTATGCCATTAATTCATCCTGTTAAAAACAATAGAACTAAAAGAATATAGCTGATACTCTAATCCAAATGATGTATCTTTTGCCACTTCTTAAGCCAAGTATATTGAGATTCTAACCAGTTGTCATTTAACCAGTGTTTCCCTTCTACAGGCACTCTATGAAGCGGCACAGTTGCATTTAATTCATAATGACGCAAGGCAATAAACAATGGAATAGCCTCAATCTCTTCTTGTGATAACGGAAAAGTCTCACTAAAACTCTTAGTAAATGTTTGTACTTTTCTAAACGTATCACCCAATTTCAATGCATCAAACGTAAAATAATCCATCTGATTACAATAAGTGGCTATATCCATTAAGACACTTCCTATGTTACAGGCATCAAAATCTATAAAGGTAACTTCCGAGTCTGATGTTTTTATGATATTGTCCGTATGAAAATCTCCATGACAAAAGCCAATACTCTCAGGGTACTTAACATTAAGTTCTTTAATCTTCTTAGATAAGTAAGCTCCATAACTTCTAAAGAATTCTAATTCCTCAACTTTATCAGGATAATACTCATTCATGATTCCTAGAAACCTATTGATCATCTCATCCACATCCAATCGATGTAGTTCATTTAAAACAGGATAATCCTTCATGGTTTTCCTAATGACTGCCAAATGAGTCGCAATCGTTTCATCATCAAAATCTGGTGTTAACCCACCACTAATATAACTGGTTACCACAACATCTCTCTCTCCCTCAGGCGCTAGAAGTGTAGTGATTTGATGACGTCTGACATTGTTTATAACTTCAGGTACAGACACTCCTTTATTATATAAGAAATCCATCACTTTCACACTGTTTTCTATGTTACTGTTGTGTAAAGCATCGTGTTTGAATATTTTCATAACATAAGAATGCTCTTTTGTTTTTATGATATACACATCTCCGATAAATGATCGATGGAGATGTAACGAGTCAATATCTATAATTTGATAATATTTCTCTAGAAACAGTATCAAATCCTGATTATTAAGTACGGAGTAACTGCTACTTGCTTTGAACATATTTCCCTCCCTATAACCTCTATATTAGTCACAATAAAAAAATCTTTTTCCAATACCATTATTATAACGCTTATAGATTATGAAATACATAAATAAAGATATTATTAAAAAACTTTAATTACTAATATATATTCTAAAAAAAAGAGGTAATTAAATTAATTACCTCCCGAAAATTATAGTCCTTTATATTCTTTTGCTAATTCCTCTTTAGTAATACCAAATTCAGGATCATCAAATACTTTATAATAATCAAATATTTCCATTCCGAAATCTATAAAAGCATTTCCTATAGCAGTAATTATATTCCCGTCTCTTATAACATTTTTATCTTCATAGTTAACCCAATTAAAAGGATCATCCTTCTTTTCTTCAATTAAAAAATCTTTTGTTAACGTAGTAGTGAATTTTTTGTTATCCAGTACTCCAGCTTTTGCAAGGTAAAGTGGGCCTGCACATATTGCAGCTAAAAACTTATTTTCATTATTAAGTTTATTTAATAGTTCATTAAGTTCTGGTCTTGTTTCATCATTCCATCCACCTGGAATAATAATACCATCGATATCATCTAAATCGAGCGCCTCTTTGATTGTGATATGTGGTAAATACCTTACTCCTGATTTACTTACAACTACTTTATTTTCATAAGCAATGGTAACTAATTCTTTTTCCATCCATCTTCCCGCAACGTATGTTGCGAAAGTTAATTCAAAATCTGCCATTTCGTCATAAATAAATGCTAATATTTTACTCAAATAAATTCCTCTTTTCATATATAATGTCGTTCACCAATTTTAGTTTATAAACACCTCTGTGTTTTTCATATAATCATCCTCCTTCATTTAATTTTATTGCGGCTTTAAAATAATATTTTTGTGAACCGCTAACTATAATAATACTTGGAATTAAGGTGGAAGTATATATTTTTTTCAGTATTAATTGTTTTATACCTAATCAATTTTAGTGTTAAGTCTAAACAAAGTATCAACTTTACACTGGTTTTACAAGTATGAGGTAAATACTTGATTGCTTCGCTAATATAAGTTTGTTATTGTAAAAAGAACTACATGGTTTACATAACCATGCAGTTCTATATTAGATCAATTATTGAGTTGAATTTAACTTGCTCTTTTTCTGATTTCGCCAAATTCCTTACTGAAGAAATCTTTCTGTTGTTTAGCAACAACACCTGATAGTAATAAAACACCTATCATATTTGGAATAACAGCTAAGCCGAACAACATATCTAGGAATATCCAAACAAATTGCATGCCGCCTACAGCACCTACGAAACATGCTGCTAAATATAGATATCTCATAAATCTTGAGAACTTCTTACCAAATAAGTATTCTGCTAATCTTTCGCCATAGAATAAGATAACGTAAATTGTTGAGATTACAAATAGCAATACTGAAAAACTTACAACATAACCACCGATAGGTCCATAAAAGTTTGTAAAGACTTCTGCAGTCATACCTGATGCTGTGATATCACCGTTCTGCCAGATCCCTGAACTTAAGATTACAAGCGCTGTCATAGTACATATTAATAGTGTATCAAAGAATACAGAGAACATCCCCCACATACCTTGACGTACTGGATGATCAGTTTTTGCTGCTGCATGAGCAATTGGTGCGCTACCCATACCCGCTTCATTCGAATATGCACCCCTAGCAACTCCCCATCGTAGAGTCATAGCTACTGCACTACCTGCAAATCCACCAACAGCTGCATGTCCTGTAAATGCAGATTTGAAGATCATTGCAAATACACTTGGAATTACTGTGATGTTGCTTATGATTATGATTAAACAGCCTAATACATAGAGTGATGCCATGAGCGGAACAAACTTCTCTGATACTTTCCCAACTCTTTTAACACCACCTACAACAATTAGAGCAACGATTACAGTAATAATAATACCTGAAACACTTGTAGGAATACCTAGAGTTTTTGCAGACCCCGCTGCAGAGTTAGCTTGAACCATAATACCTGAAACAATCGTTAACATGAACAACAATGCATATGCATTTCCTAAGAATTTTGATTTCAGGCCATTTTTTAGGTAATACATTGGACCACCAACAAACTCGCCGTCGTTGTTCTTTTCTCTATAAAGCACACCGAGAACAACTTCTGCATATTTTGTAATCATGCCGAATAATGCAGTAATCCACATCCAGAAGACCGCTCCTGGCCCACCGAAAAATATAGCAACTGGAACCCCAACAATATTCGAAGCACCAACAGTAGAAGCTAGGGCTGTTGTCACAGCTTGGAATGGTGTGAGGTTACCTTCAGCATTTTCATCTAATTCAGGCTTATCCTTTTTGAAAAGCGAACCAAATGTTTGTTTCCACATATAACCGAAATATCTGAATTGAATGAATCCGAGGCGTACAGTTAAGAAAATACCACCACCTACAAGTAAGATAAGCATGAACGGTCCCCAAATCAAACCTGTGGCTTCGTTGACAAAATTTACAATAAAATCTTTCATTTTTTCCCCCTTTTTATTATACTATTGAATCTATTAATTCGCTAATTAATAGATGTGTATACTCAACAAGATCAGGCACATAAACTCTTTCAGTCATCTTATGTAGGTCTTTGCCCCACGGACCTAATATAATAGAAGGAATTGATAGTGTTTTTAGATTCGAAAAGTCTATATTATATATGTCTTCACCCCAAAGTGGCATATTTGGTGCCACATAAGGCGTGATCTTGTTTGCATTTTGTAATCCTGTATAACTTAAATCTGATATGCCCATAAAGTAATGCTGGAAATCTATATTGTGATCAAACAATGTTGATTTAACATGTTTGATGATATCCGGATGTTCAATTTCCGTTGAAATATGAGGATAAAACGGTGGTGATAAAGCAATCACAACAGTTGGTTCATTGTATGATACGATCTCTAACAGTGCTCTAATGATGACAAAATTACTTTCAGGAATGGTGATTTGATTGGCTTTCAATTGATTTTTTATCAATTCTCTAGAAGATGATAGTATTTTCGTTGTTAACGTTTCATCTACTTCCGTTGCATCAGTTAACAGTTCTTCATATAACTTCACTTGAGGTAAATAAACTGTTTTGTCATATTTCCGAGAAAAGATTTCTTCATAGGATACCGTTTTATGTTGTATTGTTTCATCAAGAGCAACTTCACATATTGTCTTTAAACGATCTAAGATGTCTTTTGGTGTGCTATTAAGCGTTAAGAAGCTTAAGTAACCTCCAGCAGCTTCGGGTATGGAAGCATCATAAAATGCTTTAAAGTCTCTAACATAAGACCATGATGGCGGTGGTGAATAGTCTCCAAGGGCTTGATCGCTAAAAATTGGATTTAACTCAGTTTTTTGAACAATATTAGATAGTACTAGCGTTGGATTTAAGCCATCATATATTTTACCAATATGCGACTTTATCCCTTGAACATAAATAGCCGCCATAGTTTTACCAACCGAACTATCATATATTGTGAACTCGTTGTTTTCTCGTTCGTGCGGTTCTGAGTTAATCAGAAGATTATAGGTTAGATTATGTTCTTGTCTTAAATCTTGAAGCAACTTAGTAGCATACCGCATACCTTTAGAAAGACTTTCTTCATCCGGTACTGATAAAAATATGATGTTACCATTAAAAGCATCTTTTTGTGAGTAGTTCTCTATGAGTTGTAAATGAATTGCCAAACCAGCTTTCATATCAGCAGTTCCTCGACCAAACATCCAATTGTCATCTTCTAAATCCTTTTCAGTATCTGGATCTAACTTTAATTGTTTTAATGATTCTTTTAGATCCTTTGGTTCAAAGGCAACATTCTTTAGGCTACCATATACTTCTATATCAACAGCATCATGATGATTGAGTAAGATGATGGTTTTATCCTCTTTACCTTTTATTAAAGCCCAAACAATACCCCGATCTAAATCATCATTTTCAATCGGATTTATGCCATATGTTTTATGGTTTTGAAAGTAAGAAATATTTTCTATACAATTTAGTATGTATGTTTCAATATCTTTTTCTACTATGCTGTTTGTATCACTCTGAATCCGTATGAGTTCCTCCAGCATTCTATATATTTTGCTATTTGTCATAATTGCTTCCTTTCGTATTAGCTACAATAGTATCTTGAATTCAATTAACGAGATCATCACTCTTGGTTGTTCATAACATAAGTATAAGTTTCAATAGTTAGAGAAGTGTATAAAATGCGTTTAAGAATCGTTAATAATACGTTTATAGTTTAAAAGTTCTGACAATTATAGGTATTTAATCTATAATGACTATAGGAGGTAAATCATATATGTACGGATTAATAAATGGTGAAATAATACCGGTTACTGGTAGAGATACACGATTTTCTTCTATGATCGTAGATGAAGATAAGATTATAGCTATAGGTGGTGTAGAGCTTTTAAAGCAGTATGAATTGGAAAGCATAATAGACCTAAAGGGAAAAACTGTTGTCCCCGGATTTTATGATTCTCATTTACATCTGGTCTCTACTTTTATGAATGAAGTCGCAATCAATTTTGATGATGCCACATCATTTGAAGATGTTTATGATATGATCAGATCTTTTCCTAATAAGAAAGACTACCCAATTATATTTGGTAAAAGGTTATCTGAGTTTTCATTAAAAGAAAAAAGATTACCAACAAGAAAAGAACTGGATGAAGTTGTTAAGGATTATCCGTTAATGATTAACTCTATTGAGTTTCATACGATTTTAGTAAACAGTGCAGCAATGAACCTATTAAAAATTCCATTTACATCTGAGGGATTTGAGAAGGATGAGCAAGGTTTATTTACTGGCCGAATTCGTAATAGAGGTGCATTTATAGCTTTAAAGAAAGCATATGCTTTGTTAGGAGAAACTTCTCATTTAAAAGGTGCTGATAAAGTTATAAATAGTGCCATTAGAAAAGGGGTCACTACTTTAGTAACTGTAGAAGGCGGACCGCTTTTTCATGATAAACATCCAGAGATGATTTTAAAACATAGTCAAGATTTCGATATTGATGTGACTTTGTTCTACTCTACCACCGATATAAAAAAGGTCATACAACTTAATCTACCGAGAATAGGTGGCGATATATTTGTAGATGGTTCTTTTAGATCTCACAACGCTGCCTTGTTTGAGCCTTATAAAGATAGTCCTGGCGATCTAGGAAAACTATTCTTTAGTTATTCAGAACTATTTGAATTTGTAACACATGCACATGATTTAGAATTACAGATTTCTTTACATGCTGTAGGTCCAAGAGCTATAGAACTGGTATTAGATGTCTTTGAGGATGTGCTTAAGAATAAACCTCAAAAAGATCATAGATATAGAATTGAACACTTTGAGTTGCCTCTACCACGCCATATAAAAAGAGCAAAAGAATTAGGGGTTGTATTGGCAATGCACCCTACTTATGAGTACTTCTTTAGAGAAGAAGGTATGATGTACCATACTCGACTGAATGACGAAATGAGAAAGAGTACGAATCCATTTAAATCTATAGTTGACGAAGGAATCGTAGTCGCAGGGTGTTCGGATTCAGATAGTATGCCAATTGATCCCATGTTAGGGATTCATTCTGCTGTTAACCACTCAAATAAGGCGTCCCGAGTTGATCCTTATGAAGCACTTAAAATGTTTACAATTAATGGTGCATATGGTGTTTTTGAAGATCATGTAAAAGGAACATTGGAGACTGGAAAAATTGCTGACTTTTGTATCTTAGACAAAAATCCTTTAAAGGTAGATGCTAAAGACCTTAAAATGATCAAAGTATTTGCGACTTATAAGAATGGCAAGTGTATATATAAGGATCATAGTTATGATTAGATTATCTTTGCTTGGAGAATCGTGGTTAATAATCGACGAGGTTAATGTAACAACTAAGCTATCCAAAAAGAGCTTAGGCCTTCTTATATACATGGTATGTAAGAATCAAAAGATGTATTATCGTGAGGCATTAGCAAGTCTGTTTTGGTCTGATTATACTAAGGAGTCTGCTCTTAATAACCTAAGACACTCATTATGGCAGATTAGAAAACAATGTAAATTTTTTAAGTATGAAGATGTTGTCAAAAGTGAAGGTAAACATATTGTTCGATTAGATAACAATAAAATTAAATGTGATTACTTAGACTATCTTAAAATGATTAAAAAAGATGATTTAATAAAAGCTTCAGATTTATTAAAGGGAGATTTCTTAGAGGATTTTTATATTCCGGATGTCCCTGAATTTAGTGACTGGGTTTTCCTAGAGCGTGAAAACATACAACTGAAGTATTTTGATATTTGTTACCGTGTAGCTGAAAGGTTTGCTAGTAACGATAATTTGAGCGAAGCTACTAGAGCTCTGAATAGCTTGATAAAAATAGATCCATTAAATGAAGAGGTCTATTATAAGCTTATTAAATATCATTATATGTCTGGCAATAAAGTTGCAGCAATAAACACTTACAGAAAAATCAAAAAGATATTGCGGGACGAATTAAGTATAACACCTTCTACAGAATTACAAGATTTGTTTAAAGAAATACAAAATGAAACCGATCATCAAATCATACCTTCTAGCGTTAAGTTCACTGGAATGATAACTTCCAAACAACAGATTGAAATCTATAGTCTTACAGATAAGTCAGAGATCAAAAAACATTACAAGTTATTGTCTGAATATGATAACAACTCTGAGTGTTTAATTCTAGATATTTGCGAAACACCTGGTAAGCGTGTGAGTTATGAAGGTTTGTTTGAGATTCTTGATGAGATACAACAAAAGGGTAAATATAATTCAGATGTCTTCATAAATAAACTTGAACCAATAATTTCGTCAGTCAAAAATGAAACTATCTCGAATGATATCTTCTTATTCGGGCAGTGTAAGACTTTGTTCAAAGAAGAATTATCTAACAATCTAATATTTAGAGTGTGGGGAATGCATTTCTTAGATCATAAAACCATAGACTTTATGTCTTATGTCTTCAGAAAAGAAAAAAATAAGGAAATAAAGATAGTTGGTATTTATGATACTTCATGGACCAACGAGCGTTTAGACGATTTCATAAAAGCATTTAGTGAGACATAAGAGGTATGATTAGTAGTTATACCTCTTTTTTTGCAAATCTCTATAAGAGCACCGAATATTGAGACAGGGATTTCTGTCTTGGTATAGGCCAAATGTCTATAGAAAATATAACTCAATTAACTACTACATACAGATGTTATAGTTTCACTCTTATAATAATGACATACTATAAAAGGAGATGAAATTATGAATTATGAAATCATAACATTAAAAATAAACTTATTGCAGGGAAATCAATTGTGACTGCAAATGAAATTGTCAACCAATTCAGGATATCGGTGCCATGTGGCAACAATTTTGAGTGATGATACATACAACAAAACATCACATAGAGCCATTGGACTCTATACCGATTACGAAGGTGATCAGGCGATGCCTTACAGATCTATGTGTTGTACAGAAGTATCTAAAAACAAAAAATACTGAACTAGAAAGTAGAACGATTATCGCTGGTAAGTATGCCAAGTTTACAATTAAGTGGGACTTAATCCAAGTAGTCGGCCGAGTATGCCAAAAGATATGGACAATGAAGCTGGATCGAGAGTATTCTTTTGATTTTGAGTTATAGCATAACGATAGTGAGGATATGACTAATCAAACCATAGATATTTACATTGCTTTAAATTAGAAATAAGTCATAGGAGTATGACGTAACTATTTACTCGATTAGGTGTAGTCTTTCCTCTATGATATGTCATCTAATATACAAGAGAGAGAAACAACATTTAAAATAAAATATCAAATGATCAAAAAAAAATTCCCGTTTATAGCGGCAAATCTTTTTTGACTACTTAATTAAGTGAAAAATTCAACGATAAATTTAGTCCCTACATCTTCAGTACTATCCACTGATATTGTTCCACTATGTTCTTCGATTATTTCTTTTGCTATTGATAGTCCTAGACCGTGTCCTCCAGTTTCTTTTGATCTTGAACTATCCAACCGATAAAAACGGTCAAAAATATTATTTAGTTCAGATTCAGGTATACCAACTCCTGTATCAATTATTTCAATTATTATTTTCTGTTTCTTTAAAACTGCTGTACTTTCCATATTAATCAATACTCTACCATGTTCCTTTGTATATTTAACAGCATTGTCTATTAAAATTCCAAAGGCTGAAGCCAAAAGTTTCTGGTCACCATTAAACATTATATTTCCCTGAACTCTATCATCGATAGCAATCTCTTTAATTTCAGCTATTTGTCTAAACTTACTCACTTCTTTTAAAAGCAACTCAGATAAATTTAAGTCTTCTTTAGTTGATACTATATATTGGTTATCTCTTCTAGACAAGTACAATAAATTACTGACAAGTTCATTCATCTTGATACTCTCTTCTTTTATACCAGAAACAACTCTTCTTTGAAAAATTTCACTTTTATCAATTTCTCCTTCCAGAGTTTCAGTAGATAACATGATAATACTCAAAGGGGTTTTGAGCTCATGAGATGCATTAGCTAAAAATTCTTGTTTTGAGTCGTATGCCTTCTTGATTGGTTTTAGACTTTTTCCAGCTAATAAATAACCTAATCCTAATGAGACAATGACACCTCCAATAAAACTATAAATTAGAATTTTTACTAAGTTATCAAGCGTTTCAAATACTAACGTGACATCTTTAATCACGACATAAGAACCTAAGAGTTGACCGTTTATTAGTATAGGCATTTTAGCAATCAAATAATGACTTGAGGTCACCGAGTCGAGCTCTACAACTGTTGGTGTCTCTGATACATTAATAGACGTACTTTTGAACATCAACGCCTCAAAAATATTTTCATCTTCAGATTTCCACTGAACTACCTGTTCATCATTGTCATATATCATATAATACGGAAACGACTCCAATATCCTAGGAATTAATAAGTCTTTTGTTTCAGGCAATTCTATTTCATGTGGTTCAGAATCATCCATTTCAGAGCCTTCTGTTTCAACCTCACTATCGTCATTTAATTCATTGTTATCATCCGATACACCATTAAGTTCATTATCATTTGTACTATTATTTATTTTATTATCGTCATCATCTATTCCATCATCTTCATCTATTTCATCTATTTCATCTATTTCATCTATTTCATCTGTTTCGTTGGTTTCGTTGGTTTCGTTGGTTTCGTTGGTTTCGTTGGTTTCGTTGTCATTTAAAGTATCATTATCACTATAAGAAAGGAAAATCGATTGAGGTGAAATAGAACCATCCAAAATTGCTGATGGTTCAGTTTCATACAACCATTCTGAACTTTGGATACTTTCAAGCATAAATTTGATTTCATTTGCTATCTGATAATTGTTATAGTTTATCATCAAGAAATAAATACTCATGTTTATTGCAATTAAAATGCCTATTAAAATAAGAGTATAATATAATGTCATTTTAAATTGCAATCTTTTGAACATTTTATACCTCCACTCTATATCCGATGCCTCTTACAGTTTGAATCACACTACCCTTCATTACCTTCCCTATCTTTTTCCGAAGTAATCGGATAAATGCATCCAAATTATTTTGGCTTATTTCTTGATCTAAACCCCAGACTCTATCAATGATTAACTCTCTAGTTACTACTTGATGATTGTTTTCTAACAATAAGCTAAATAGTTGAAACTCTCTATTTGATAATGCTAAATCTGTATGATTTATGAAGACACTTTTACGGCTACGATTCAATATAAACGGTCCAATAACAACACTATCATCTAGTATCTTATTTGAGCTTCTTCTAGTTAAGGCATGTACCCGCGCTAACAATTCTCTATATTCAAAAGGTTTAACCAAATAATCGTCAGCTCCTAATTCGAGACCTTCTATTTTATCATCGATGGTATCCTTTGCTGTTAACATAAGTATTCCACCTTGATACTTTTCCAACCTCAAGGTTTCCAACACTTCAACACCAGATTTATTAGGCATCATCCAATCTAAAATAACAACATCATATCGATTCATCTCAGTATAAATAAGTGCTTCAACACCATCTTTTGCATGATCTATCTGATACCCATCTTTTCTAAATAAATGAATTAACAACTCAGCAATTTTCACATCGTCTTCAGCTAGTAATATAAGCATCGATTATCTCCTATCAATCATCATCTTCGTCATGGTCATCATCTTCGTCATGGTCATCATCTTCGTCATGGTCATCATCTTCGTCGTGGTCGTCATCTTCGTCATGATTATCATCATCGCCATGGTCATCATCTTCGTCGTCGTGGTCATCATCTGATCTAACATCAAACTGTGGTCTTTCTTGAGTAAGTGTTTGTGAATCCATAACAACTGTATCGATTGGCCCCCCAAGTCTTCCAATTACCTTAAGTTGATTTAGTAATGAGTCGAGATGAGGTGATGAAGCAAACTCCGAAGTCACATCTCTACCAGCGCGAATACCTTTATGGATACCATCACGCCATACACCAATTTCTGTTACATCATAAATTATATCGTTTATAGCAATATAAACAGGATTGCCATTCATCGCATTATAATTTGAAAGAACTGACAAGGTCCATATTTCTGAGATATTACTCTTAGCACTGTCCATTACTTGTGGAGTTGTAGTTTCCACACTTGTAGTAACAGGTATAGATGTTGTTTCATCTACAGTCATAATATCATTTAATCTTCCAATAACTCTGGCACTTTTTAAAATATCTAAACTATGAGGCGATCCTAAAAAAGCAGCAGTTACATCTTTTCCAGCTTGAATACCTTTGTGCGAACCACCAGACCAAGATCCAAAATTGGTTACATCATAAATTACTCCTTGTACTACAATATACGCTGGATTACCATTTATCCCGTTATAATTAGATAAAGTTTCTAAGGTCCATGTCATAGGTTCAGTTTGAGACGTCGGCGTTAATTGAACAGCCACGTCTTTCTCATCGGTTGAAACCACGAGACTTTTATCGACGTTTCTCATCTCACCAACTATGGTTGCACTGTCTAAAACCGATTGACTATGAGGTGATCCTAGAAAAGCAGCGGTAACATCCGTTCCAGCTTGTACACCTTGATGTGATCCTCCATTCCATGATCCAAGACTACTCACATCATATACAGTGCCTTCTACAGCAATATAAGCAGGGTTACCATTCATTCCGTTATAATTGGATAATGTTTCAGTTGTCCATGTAGCAGACGTAGTTTTTTTAACTGCATCGATAGATCCATCAGTTTTCTCTGTTTGAACGGTTTCTAAAATCACTTCATTATTAGAATCCTTTTTATTAATTGTCATTTCATCAGTTGATTCAACCAAACTACCAACTATGACTGCTTCATCAAGAATCGACTTAAAATGTGGTGACTGTGAAAATGCTTCTGATAAATCCTGACCTGCATGTAAACCTTTATGCACACCATTATCCCACGATGCAAAATCAGTCATATCATAGACAAACCCATCAATCGCAACATAGGCTCTATTACCATTCATCCCATTATAAAACGCCAATTCCTCTTTCGATAATGTTAGGGTTTTAACTGAATTTACAGGTTCCATAATTACTCTTTGACTTTCAGATACCTTATCAAATATTTTTCCACCGTATGTTGCTGTATAAGCAATTTGATAAATAATAAAGAACATTAAACTGACACTCATAATACTTAAAACTATTTTTATACCAACTTTATCTTTCATAAGTCAATCCACCTTTCAATAACATGTTTTGTTTATGCACACAGTATATCGCGTGAAACTGAAAACAAAATGAAAGACTTGATGAGTTAAAGAGCCCTTATTAAATTTATACCGTAAATTTCTCATAATAAACCTGTTTTCTAGGAATGCCTATAGTCTGTAAATGATCCAATACAGATTTCATGAAGTTTGAAGAACCACATATATAATACCCTGTATTCCCATCTAGAAAAGACGTTTCTATTAGAATATCTTTTAGAACATCCAATTCTAAACGACCCTTTCTCCCTGTCCACTGATTATCGTTTGATACAATTGGGATAAAGCTGAAATGGGCCATATTCTGTTCTAATGTTGTAAAGGTTTTGTATTTTATAAAGTCATTTTTAGTTTTAACAGCCCATATTAAAATAACATGTCTATTCTCATCTAATATTTCTATGTGTTTGAGCATACTCATCAAGGGTGTTATACCAATCCCACCCGCTATAAAGACTGTTGATTTTTCTTGAATGGCATTCATATAACTAAATCTCCCAAAAGGGCCTTCTACCCTCACTTCATCCCCTACCATAGTATTACTTAGATGATGTGTAAAATCGCCTAACGCTTTAACAGTAATCGTCAGTTTGGATTTTTCCGTTGGAGAAGATGAAATTGAAAAAGGATGTTCCTCAATTGGAATATTTTTTGAAAGGAAAGTAAAATAACCAAATTGGCCCGGTTTAAAATTTAACGCAAATAAAGTTTTAGGTTCAAGATCTAAGGAGATCACATCGCTTGTTTCTTTATAGATTGCTGAAATGGTATAATGGTGTTCTTCAAGTAACCAAGCTTTAATGCTTTTATGATAGATATAAAACCCTATCGCTGTTAAGAAGTAACCCATGTAGATATTAAATACAAAAGTTGAATGACTTGCAGCAGAAGTCATTAAAACATGAACCTGCATCAACAGTATGCCTATAATCGTTAAATTGTGTATTAACTTAAGTCGTTCATAAGTAATCGCCTTTAACTTTTTCATCCACACGACAATTCTTTTTAGATAGGCAAACTTATCCAATACTCTTGTCCACATAAATATAATTGAAATTATACTCACTATGATAAAAATAACCAAAGCTATTTCACCTAGTTTAGTCATAATCGAATCTCTAAATATTGCTTCATAATTAAGCTTATGGATAACCCCAAAGCCAATGGCAATTATTGCTATCATGCCATGAAATCTATACATTTTATCTAGTCCAAAGTGTTTCTCAATAAATTTTGGTCTAGCACTTAAAACCAGTTGCCAAAGTATCCACGTATAACTCAGTACACCTAATACCATGGATATAAAAAAACTACTCGTACTGTATTTTGAAATATGACTCGTAAATATGGCAATAATAAGCAGAACCGGACTCAATAAATACGCCAATATAATAAGTGACTTTTTCATTTTTCTACCTCCTAATTCTATTGTTGTTAATCATATTATCATCACTATCTGAAAGTACTCTGAAAGATTTATCAGGATATACAGGCTTTTTTGTAATAAAAAGCTACGCCTATCAAATAGTTACGTAGCTAATTTAGAATTAATCTAATTAATATTCTTTTAATCTAGAGAAAACTGTTTTTTCTAATATCATTCATTTCTTCTGGGCTAAAAAGACCAGCATGATACAGATTAAAGTATTCATCAGAGACACTCTGATTGAAGATTAACATGTCATCTGAGTTTACAGTTACTTTAATACCATTATCATATAAAGTTCTAATCGGATGTGACTCATAATCTTGAACTCTGCTTAATAGAACATTACTTGTTGGGCAAACATTCAGCTGAATATGGTTATCCCTTAAATAAGTCATAACCTCTTTAGATGTTGAAGCAGCAATGCCATGCTGCACATGATCAAGTTCTAATGCATCAACAGCTTCTCTAACTAACTCTGCAGATCCAAATTCACCAACATGTGCTTTTAAGATTAAACCTTTACTTCTCAACTTCTTATACAACTTTGTATAACTTGTTACTGCGTACTCATCTCCATATAGATCAAAGGATTCAAAGTACGATTGATCTAAAAAAGGCTCTAATCTATAATCCATCTCATCTGGATTCATAAAGGTACACCCTGCTATTTCAGGTACAAACTTGATATCTGGTGCATAAGTACGATGAATTCTTTTCAGATTCTTAACCAGTGCTTCCACTGAATTATCATAGAATAACTCTTCACCAATACTCACACTCATATGAAGCACTTTTACACCATCCATTTGTGCTTGTACAAAAGATGCCTCCAAACGTTTTTCATATCCTTCTCTGCCTTGTAGTAAAGGTTTAATATGCTTTTGATTCCAATCATTCATCTCATCCAACGAATTAAATTTCGGACAATTTGGGATTGTTTTTCCACTCCAATTTTCAATATATTTCTTATTGCCACCTCTTGTGATGTGGTTATGTAAATCACCTTTAGGAATTTCTTTCATCAGTTCAACATCATGATTCTTCAACACGTCTATAAATGTCATCTATTTTCTCCATTCTATATATTTTTTACATTTCTCACGATACAAATAATGAGTAAAAATGATTAGCTGAATTTGATAATGGTCTATCTTTTATTTTTACCATACCGATTGCTCGTTTGGGTATATCCTCTTTTATATCAACTACAAATATCTCTTTTTCTTCAAGCTCTTTTTTAACAAAATTCTTAGTAATAAACGATATACCAAATCCAGCACTTGCAAATTTAACTAATAGATCAATACTACCTAGTTCAAACTCTGGCTCATACATCACATCATGTTTAATAAATATTTGATCCACAAATCTCCTCATATTAGTATTCTTTTCTAATAATAAGAGAGGATACTCACAAAGTCCTTTTAAAGATATTTTATCCTTTATTAAATCCTTATACTTCTTACTACATACAAAACTATCTTGCAGTACTTCAACACTTTGAATTTGTAGTGATGAATCAAGTTGCACTGGTAGATTTATAAAGCCTAGATCCACTTCTCCCTTTTTCAATAAATCAATAATCTCATAAGTCGTCTTATTAAAAACATGTATTTTAACCTTTGGATACATATCGTGATATTCTTTAAGATAATCTATAAGATAATGACTACAAAGTGTATCACTTGCACCGATTCTAATTTCTCCACCTTCTAGATCTTGAAGTTCTTTAAATTTTCTTTCACCGCTTTTAAAATAACTATATGCTTTTTCAACATATTCATATAGTGCTTTTCCTTCAGGTGTTAATGTAACTCCCTTTGGTGTTCTAAAAAAAAGTTTCCCATCTAAATTCTTTTCTAATACTTTTATTGACTGACTTACGGCAGGTTGTGAAATAAACAGTACTTTGGCAGCCTTTGATATTTGCCCTTCTTTTGCAACATGATAAAAAACTTTGTAATGTTCAAAATTCTGTTCGTTCATAACTTCTCCTTATACACTATATAATTAATATCAATTTTCTTTATACCTATAGTTTAAGTATACTAATAACATAATCAATAGTAAAGAAGGAGGATCATATGAGTATAACAGCAGTAGTCGGTGGTAACTGGGGTGATGAGGGTAAAGGTAAAATTACAGACCTCTTAGCAAAGCAATCTGATTTTGTAGTGAGATTTCAAGGCGGTAATAATGCAGGACATACAATAATCAACGATTATGGTAAATTTCAGCTTCATTTACTACCTTCAGGGGTTTTTAACCCAAATACAGTAAATGTATTGGCAACAAGTGTCGCAGTAAATATCGAAGCATTTTTGACTGAATACAGAGACGTTATATCTAGAAATGTTCCAAAACCTAATATAAAAATCAGTCATCGTGCTCAAGTCGTTTTACCACATCATATTCTTTTAGACAAGCTTGAAGAGAAAAGATTAGGAAAGGATCAATTTGGATCGACTCAATCAGGCATGGCACCATTCTACTCTGATAAGTATTTAAAGATTGGTATCCAAGTTGCTGATTTATATGATTACGATGCTCTATTAAAAAAGGTCATCAGAAATATTGAAAAGAAAAACATTTTATTGGAACATTTATATAACCATAAAATATTAAATGCAATTGAAATTACGGATTATTTATTTGAACAAGGTAAAAGCATTGAATGTTTTGTAGACGATACAAGAGCTTTATTAAAGGATGCCATCAAAGATAAAAACATCTTGATGGAAGGACAGTTAGGTGCTCTTAAAGATCCTGATCATGGTATATATCCAATGACTACGTCTTCTAGTCCTCTAGCTTCATTTGCCCCAGTAAGCACAGGTCTTCCAGCATCAGAACTGAAGAGAGTCATTACAGTCGTGAAGTCATATTCAAGTGCTGTTGGGAGCGGTCCATTTGTTTCAGAAATATTTGGTGATGCAGGAGATACCCTTAGAATCAATGGTGGTGATGCAGGTGAATTTGGTGCAACAACTGGGAGACCACGTCGTATGGGATGGTTTGATGCTGTAGCCTCAAGATATGGTTGCGAGCTACAAGGCACTACAGAAGTCGTATTGTCTCTATTAGACGTTTTGGGTTACTTAGACGAAATCCCGGTATGTACACATTATGAAATTGACGGAAATAGATGTGACGTTTTCCCAGTTAACAGCGAACTTGAAAAAGCTAAACCAGTGTTTAAAGTACTAAAAGGATGGAAAAGTGATATCTCGAACATCAGAAATTTTAAGGAACTCCCTTTAGAAGCAAAAGAATATGTAAACTTTGTTGAAGAATTATTAGGTTTTCCTGTTACACTTATTTCAGTTGGTCCAAAGAGAGATGACATTATTATGAAATAGTAAGAAAGTCTAATGTTTCATGTACGAGAAAACTCATGTGACCGAAAATGGCGATTAATCAGAATGTATATTATAATCTAATAAAAGAAGAGAAATCTGTTACATAATCAGATTTCTCTTCTTTTTACATCATAACTCCCCTACCTCAATTTCAATTTGTAGGGTTGTATAATTTGTTATATGTGATACGATCTCTACCTCACTAAACCGCGGTTTTCTAGTTTTAATGTTTTGTATCACTTAATTGGAATGTAGAATCAACCCTTTGTACTTTTCCTAATCAGCAAGCAAAACGAATCTTCTAATATGTTATTTCATTTAGACTATCATTGATATCCAGTGTCCAAATATACGGATAGCCTTTTTTAAACAATGTTTTAAATACTTGTCTTACATCATTATTGGGATAATCAATCTCATTTATATAATATTCAATCGATCTATAACCAGTATAAATAGGTGTGAAAATATTACTATGAATACTTATTTCAATTCCAGAATCATCTGTTACTTTAATTATTCCATCTTTAATTGATAAGGTTGCTTTGTCGTTTTCAGTAACAATACTATAACAGCCATTTAGATCACGATATATCGATTGTTTGAGTCGTTCATTTAATAAGTCTAAGATACCAACCAATGCCTTCTTTAAATCAAGGATCTTATACATTTCTCCCCAGGTACCCTCAAATAACTCACTATTGCAACTGAATGTTGCACCCTTCTTATATGCATAACGAGCGAAAGTATTATTTAGTGGTGATCTTATACCAATTTCAGTCATATTACTGCCCATTATCACATTATAAAGTTCTGAACAGAAACTCTCTGATGCTGTATCGTTTAAAACAGCAACTTCTTTTATTACTATCATATTTTTGTCTGTTTTCAACCAAGCATAACCACAAAGATCATCTTCATCATATATCCCATACCAAATGGAACCTTTTTCGATAGTTTTTTCTTCTATCATATATCTAAGATACTCAACACTTCTTAATTCTGAACCAAAGTTTTCACTACTTGCATGTGTAAATATATTAATCATTTTTAATAGGATGTCATCACTAAATACATCAATTATTTTAGTTGAGTATTCACTTTTACAGTTCTTAAGTTTTTCCTTATTAAAGTTAACATAATTATAGAAATAAGCTGGTACAGAATACTCAAATCCAAATTGTTGATAGAAATTTGGAATTCCAATCAGTCGACACAAAAATATATTGTCTTTTTTCATTGCTTCAAATGAATATTCCATGAGTTCCCTGCAATATCCTTTACCTCTAAAATCAGGATGAGTACCTACAATATCGTATTCACCAACTTGGAATATAGTATTTCCTACCTTATGATTTTTCTTTGTGAGTATTAAAGAACTTACAATTTGTTCATTTTCTTCTATATAAAAACAATCCTCTTCAACTTTAGAAAATGGATTACGATACATTAATTTATCAAGTTCATTTTCGAGATGTTCATTATCAAAAACGAGCTTATTGAATGATAAATATCGTCCTTTATCCTCATGTTTTAAATACTTTACTCTCATAATATTGTGCCTCCTCTATTTGATTGGGATAACTAAAATTTTACATCTGTTTGTTAATGTTTCTAAATCATCATAGTTGGTAACTTTTCATGTAGTAAAACATACAGACCCTACAATATTACTACATAATTTAATTATCTGAACATTAAATAATAATTACACAGCCCTACATATCAGAAGTTGTATGTACTTGATTAAACAGAAAAGTCATGTAAATCAGTTATGATCTACATGACCTTGTTTTATATGTTATGACCATCTCTAATTGATTAGACAAACCCATTTATGCCAATTCGACTGAGCTTTTCACCACAATAGAACTGTAAGAAATATAGGATTTCATTACCAGGATTCATTCTTACCGTACGGCAACTTTTAATCATTTTAGTTTTTGCTTCTAACTTCAACAAGTCTTTTACTTCCTCAGTTAATTGAAGGACTTCAAAGTCCATTGACATCCTGCCCACTTCAATTTTCATATCTTCAAATAGATAATGAGAAATACCTTTTGTAAAATCATAATCCTTTAAATAGTCAAATGACTTTTCAGAGAAGTAAAATTCTTCTATAGCAATCGGATTGCCTTCTAATACTCTGACGCGTTTAACGAATAAACATTTAGAATTCTGCTCCAAACCTGTATACTCTGATAATTCTTTTGTGACAACCATTTCTTCTTCTTTTAGAATGGTTGTAATCAGTTGTAAACCTCTCATTTTAATAAAATAAGTCAAACTTACAAAAGGCTCAATTGAGATACCGACATCTTTTTGACTGACAAATGTACCCACACCTTTTTTAATGTATAAGTACCCTTCATCAATAACAAGTTTAATCGCTTCTCTGACAGTACCTCTACCAACATTATATTCTGCAATAAGTTGTTGTTCTGATGAAATTTTCTGATTCTCCTGCCACTTTCCCTGTCGTATTTTTTCAATAATATCATCTTTAATTTGAATATACACCGGAATAGATGGTTTATACTTCATCAAATCCTCCTTAAATCTGTCAGTCCAATAAGGTACCTTGGTTTATCAGCCCACTTGGATCAATAATCTTTTTTATGGTTTCCATAGACTCTATGTCTCGATTGGTCATCATTTGCCTTAACAGCTCTTTTTTAAGCTTTCCAATACCGTGTTCTGCTGTGACGGTACCACCCCACTTAATAACTTGATTCCCCCAAGATTTCACAAGCTCTAATGACATAAGATACTCATTATAATCTTTAGGAATCACATTTACATGCAAATGATTGTCGCCAATATGACCAAATACAAAAGTCTTCAATTCTTTGTTTTCACTATCGGTTTTATACATTTCCAAAACATCATATAACGATTTATTAGGTACCGCCATATCTGTTCCTACTTTTTTTATTGATGGTTCTAATAACTTTTGATTCACTACTAAAATATTAACACATTCCGGTACAGAATGTCGAAAGTTTTTTAGTTTTTCATAATCTGATGGCTCCAACGCAAGCCACTGTTCAGTCTCATTGATACCAAAAGTACTCAAAGAGTCAACTAACTGTGTCATCACCTCATCTAACAGAGCTTCCTCTTTTAAATGAAATTCTAAATACAAACCACCTTGATGTGCGTCGGAAATATTTGGTAACTGACTTATTTCTGTCTTTAAATTTCTAAAACCATTTAACATCTTAAAGGTTTGTTTATCAAAATATTCTATTGCACACGGCTTCTCTATCAGTGGATCAATATCAGAATTATGATCTCCTCTTAGCCAGTCTATGAAATCAACCATCTTATGTGTGTTATCTAAAAATAGCATCAAACCCATCTTTATCTCTGGCGAATTGATCAATTTCAATTCAACTTCGGTTATCACACCAAACACACCTTCAGCACCAATAAAAAAATCAACTAAGTCCATGTCTTCTGTGTAATACAGACCTGCCACGTCTTTTAAGTATTCGTTATGAGCACGCCAACTCGGTAATGGCATATCATGATGAAAAAGTGTGTTGATGTCATCAAAGGTATAATGCCCTCTTTTGATGGTTATAACTTCTGAAATACCGTCTATTAGAGCCACTACTTTTATCGACTCGATATAATGCCTGATGGAACCATATTTAAACGAACAGGCCCCCGAAGCATCACAGGCAACCATACCACCGATACTCGCTAGAGTTTCTGTCGGATCAGGCGGGAAGAACTTGGGTTTAGATTTCTTAAAGTGTTCATAAGATTGTTTATCGTCGTCCGACCAATGGCTTGTGTCCATCCTTCTTTTTAGTACCATATCATTAAGATCTTTTAAAAGTAATCCTGGTGAAACTTTGATATAATATTCATCAGTTGTTTCATTGTATCTTAATCCATTAACATCAGTCATTTCTGATAGGTTCAAAATACAGCCACCACTTGGCACTGCACCACCACAAATTCCCGTCATCGCACCTTGTATAGTCATAGGCATTTTCTTTGCATAACATTCATCTAAAAGTTGTTTGACATCTTCGGTTGTATGACAAAATACAAGTTCTTCAGCATGTCCTTGAAGGAGTGAAGAATCCATTAAATAATCACTGTATGTATCTTCATTCTGATTCAGTCTGATTCTTTTCATTACTTACACTCCAACTCATTAAATGTAGTTATTAAACCTGATGTAATCACTTTATAATCCTCAACAATTCCAATATCAGCATAATCAAAGATTCTCGCATTTTTATCATTGTTGATGGCGATTATTTTCTCAGATCCAATAATACCATTGATAAAAGGCGTTGCACCTGAAGCACCAAACACCAAACAGGTTTTAGGTGATATTGTATGACCGGTTTGACCAATCAATTGATGAATAGGAAGCCAACCATGATCTATGACTTTCTTCGTACCACCGACTACAGCGCCAACGGTTGCCGCCCATTTTGTAATTTCTTCAACTGCTTTTTTGCTACCAACACCTTTTCCACAAACCACAACAAAATCAGAGTCTTCTAATCCATCTTCTTCAATATACTCCATTTCAAAACTATTGATATGATGATTATCAAAATGGCTTAGACATTCTACGAAATTGATTTTGGGATTTTTAAGTTCTAGTTTTGTTTTTGATTTAATATTATGTTTAAAAGAGACAATTGCCGACTTTTCAATACTGTAGTGGGCCATAACATTACCACCGTAAACGGGTTTGGTCACAATAACCTTATTTTTATTTTCTTCAAATAGGACATGGTCACATTCAAGAAATCCTGTAATCATTTTGGTATGATTTATATCTGTATTTATCTTAATAACAGCTTTGGGAATAATACTATCCGTATTGTTATTAAGTGATACGACCACCAATAGAGGATCATTATTCAGATAATAGTCTTCTATCGCTTTAACCGTTTTATCAATATGATTTTCACCAGTTAACTGATTGTAAACAAAGACACTGTCACAAGGCAGTGCATTTATGTCTTCTTCTTCAGCGTCTAATAATATAAGATCAATCTCTAGAGCATTATTTTCTAGAGGTAAGTTTTTAACTTTTAAAATCGAATCATAGGTTTGATGACTTAATCCATTTTTATCAAGTTCCCCTACTATACCAATTCTCATATTAGTACACCTCATTTCCTATTTGTTTCTTAAGCAACTGTATCAGTTGATCTGTTTTAGAGTTATCATCTTTATCTTCAAAAAAGATGCAATGTTTCTTTAGTGTATTGATGGTGAGTTTTTCTAGTTTATAAGTCGGTGATACAGTTTCATTACTTTCTTTACTACAATAAACCTCTATCGGTTTCTTCTTGGCATCTAACATGGCTTTTAAAGTCGCCATTCTAAGTAACTTGTTATCTGATTGAGTAACCGTTACAATCACCGGTGTATTGATATAAAGATGTTCTATACCAAAATCCACCATACGGCTTATTTTATACTCATCTTTTACCTTTTTTATATCTGTCACCATAGTAATACAAGGCCAGCCTAGCATTTCTGCTAGGAGCTGACCTGTTTGACCATGATTTCCATTATCCGCTTGTCTACCACACATAACAATCTCAATATCTTTATCTGTTTTAAGCTCTTCTTGAATGTACTTTTTTAAATGAAATGCCACTTGTTCAGGTTTAAATGTCAGGTTTTCATACGCCTCAATTCGAACAGCTTCTTCTACACCAACTGCCAATGATTTACGTAAGATGGTATCACTCTTTTGATCACCTAAAGTGACGACTTTGGTTTTAACCTTATGTTCATCACTTAAACGTAACATCAATTCAAGTGCAGTTTCATCAAAAGTATTCATGATACGATTGGCATAATCAATGTTTATTGATACACCATCGGATTCAACAATCCAATCATCTTTTAGTACGATATCTAAATCATGTACTTGTTTTATACAGCTCATAATGGTCATAATTTATCCTCTTTTATTCTTGTGGTAATAAAACGCCTCTATTCATGATACCATTTGGATCAAAAGCAGTTTTAATTTTTTCTAACATTGTATAAGCGGTACCCAACTCTTTTTTCATCCACTTCGCTCTGTATCTACCAACACCGTGGTGATGACATATTGAACCATTGTGCTTTAGAGTTGTTTCCATGATAATGCCAAATAATTGATCATACGTCTTTTGAGCAGCTTCCGTTGAAGGTGCACACATGGCACCGAACATAAAGTAAATATTCGTACCTTGATCGTAACTGTGAGATGAATGACCAGTAACCGCTACTAAATGAGGGACTTCATTTTTTACTCTTTCAATAACTTCATCATAGATTGTGCCAATATCAGACCACATTGCTGAAATTTCACATGTATCTGCTACAGCACCTTGTACAGCATACATATCTAAATGGTCACAAATATCATTTCTATGAACCAACCAGATCTCAAGTGGTTTACTACCAAGAGGTCTAGCACCATATTTCATAGCAACTCTTGCTACTTCTTTTCCTTCTAAGCATGCAAATCCTTCAGGACCTTCAGATAAGAACAACATGATACTCTCACCTTCCTCAACAAACGGACCATAACTTTCAGCCGCTTCAGTTCTATCATGTAATCTCGTTACAGCTGGTTTCCATCCCGCTTGTACAATTTCTTTAATTACAGACAAACCGTCTTTGAAGTCTTTTATGGCAAATGCTTGCATCACACGCTCAGGTGCTTGTTTAAAGATCTTAACCGTTACTTCAGTAATGACACCAAATGCACCTTCAGAACCCAACCAGATATGTCTTAAGTCTGGACCAGTCGATTTTCTTGGATTGTTCTTGATTCTTGTGAGTGTCCCATCAGGTAAAACACCTTCGATACCCACTAACATATCTTCAATACCACCATACATTGTAGAGAACTGTCCAATACTCCTAGTTGCTACCAAACCACCCATTTGTGCTAGAGGTAACGACTGTGGAAAATGACCTGAAGTGTATCCTTTTTTATTTAGTGTTTCTTCAAGTACTTGTAACGGCACACCTGCTTCAGCAGTAACCGTTAGGTTCTCTTCATTAATTTCCAAGATTCTATTCATATCACTTAAGTCCAAAACCACACTCCCAGCTGGCGTTTCTAAACCTAAACAGACTCCTGAACCACCTGTTCTTGGCACATTTACTATTTTTTGCTCATTTAAAAACGTAATCACTTCAGATGCTTCTTCTTTTGTTTGAATTTTTAAAACACATGTTGCCAATTGATCCGATGACCAACCAAAATGTTTTTGTACCATTCTTAATCCTGTGATATCTGTTGCAAATTCTTGTAATACAGATGCTTCTGTTAAAACTCTGTCTTTGCCTAATTTACCTTCGAAATACTCTACTACTTTTGATTGCTCCATTTTAAATCTCCTTATTTTCCTGGTTTATTGTTCTTGTTGCAATCACATCCACACCGGTATTTCCGATGTTTTTAGCAACAATATCACCTCTATGAACGGGACTTTTTACAGTCACCTTGTACAGCAGTTCAGCCAGTTCAATCAACCTATCCTTTGGGACTTCATCCACACTGATGACTGGTAACCGTTTCACTGAACTGCCTGTAATTTTAACGGTTGTCGTTAACATCCGTTTAGGATTTCTAAATTCATTTTCACCAAATACCAAACCGCGTTTGCATTGATTCTCACTAACGGTTAACTGTCCGTCTAGGTCGTCTACAACTAAATTACAACTGACAGGGCACACAATACATGTAAATTCTTTTTTCATAGCGTGCCTCCCATCACATTAACAACAATGTTCTGATTGGTGTCCTTAACAGATTGACTATCAAGTTCTTCAACCAACATTTCTGGAGGAAGTACCACACGATGTTTTTTCTGATAACATATTGTTTCTGCTACTTTTGCTATCACTTTTACATTTTCCTGTTTCTGTCTTACTCTAAAGTAAAGTGGTAACTTCGATTCTAGATTGTCTTTTCTGATACGCTGAGGTACAACAAATGATACATTTTCACCTGGTGTCACCTCTGTATAGTCCTGTTCTAATTCCAAGTTACCTTGAATATACTTAGCCGCTCCACGTCCAGCCATTTCCCCTGTTAGTGATACATAATCTACTAAGTCAAATACTGTCACTACATTACCTGCTGCAAAAACGCCAGCCATGGATGTCATAAAGTTTTCATCCACTATTGGACCATTTGTTTTGGGATCAATCTCGATATCGAGCTGTCTTGTTAATTCATTTTCTGGAATCAAACCAACTGCCAAAACCAATAGATCACATTCTATATACCTCTTCGTACCTTCTATCACTTGCCTTTTCTCATCTACTTCAGCAACCGTTACACCTTCTAATTTATGCTGACCATGAATACGGATAACTGTTGTTGATAAATGCAAAGGGATATCATAATCCACCAAACACTGAGCTATGTTTCTTGTAAGCCCACCAGGTGAACTCATCAGTTCATAAACCCCTTCAACTGAAATGCCTTCCAACGTCATACGTCTTGCCATAATCAAACCAATATCACCAGAGCCTAATATAACTGCCTTTTTACCCGGTAAATAACCTTCAATGTTGATGTATCTTTGAACAGTACCAGCAGTCAAAACACCACTTGGTCTAGTACCCCATATAAAAGCTTGAGATCTTGTTCTTTCCCGACATCCCATCGCTAAAATAATCGTTTTTGCATAGTACTCAACAATACCTTCATTTGAGTTCATTGCATAAACCACCTTATCTTTTGTAATCTCAAGTACAATGGTTTCATATGCGACTTCAATGGTTTCATTTTCAACTTCTACAATAAAGTTATCCGCATATTCACAACCAGATAATCTTTTTCCAAATCTATGTAATCCAAATCCATCATGAATACATTGTTGTAAGATACCACCAAGTGTATTGTCACGTTCTATGATGACGACCTTTTCTATACCCTGTTTCTTAGCTTCAATAGCTGCTGCAAGTCCTGCAGGACCACCACCGATGACCACTAAGTCCATATGCCTTTTTTTCACAACCACATCCCCTTTTCTTTAACGACTTTGTTTGTGTAATATATAAGAATCAGATCCTTTTAAAGTTATTTCCGTTAAAGGTTTATCCAGTTCTCTAGCAACAATTTCAAGTACTTTCGGTCCACAGAATCCACCTTGACAGCGTCCCATACCCGCTCGTGTTCGTCGTTTTATACCATCAACAGTTGTCCCTGGAAGTGGTGCGTGAATCGCATCTATGATTTCACCTTCAGTAATCAACTCACATCTACAGACAATATTGCCGTACTTAGGATTCTTTTGTATCCATTCATCTTGTTCTTCATGACTTAAGTCTCTAAACTTAACAACAGGTTCTCTTGTCTTTTTAAAGTCTGTTTTTTTCTGAATCGTTTTATCCATCTTCAAAAGTATTTTTTCAACTCTTTCTGCAATAGCTGGCGCTGAAGCTAGTCCTGGGGACTGAATCCCTGCTACATGAATAAATCCTTTTACAGTCTCAGATGCTTCAATAATAAAATCTTCTTTATAGTCTGCTGCTCTGATACCTGAAAAGAATGTGATGATTTCATTTTTCTTGATATCATCAGTCACACCACTACCGAGATTCAAAATATAGTCCAGATCTGCAGCTTCTACAGATTTATCTTCTTTAAACGGTGTTTCTACTGCTGTTGGGCCCCACAACATATTACCTTCTGGTGTTAAACTGGCACCGCCACCCTTTGTATTATTGGTTCTGTCAGTCTTAGCAATCACACCACACGGTGTATTGATAAAACCTTTTCTGCTTTTATCAAAGATTGCAATGGCACCACGTCTTGGATGAATGGTATAGAATTTATCATCCACCATCTCAGCAACTGCATCTGCATAAACCCCTGCACAGTTAATCACATAAGTACATTTGATCGTTGAATGATTGGTAATGACTTCTGTGATTTTGTTGTCAGTTTTATTAATATCCAGGACTTTTGTATCCAGTTTAAACTTAGCGCCATTTTCTATGGCATTTTCCGCAAACGCCATACAGACTTCATGTGGTTCTACGATACCCATGGTTGTCATCCATATGCCACCGATTGGATGACCTATCAGATTTGGTTCTAATTTATTTACAGCTTCTTCATTTAACCATTTCACACCTGGCACTTTCATCATTTGACGAAGTGGCCATATCAAATGACCTATACCCGTTTTCTTAATAATTTTTAGAAGTTTGGCAATACGCCATACTTTTTTACGATAAAACACAATTAAAGAACCTGGTCTTTTCAATTCAAAATTTAGATCTTTAGATAACTGTGTATACATTTTATTGCCTTTTAAATTCAGTTTCGCTTTTAACGATCCTGGTTTGGCTAATGTACCAGGATGGATATTACCATTGTTTGCTTTAGTCGCTTCCTCGGAAATATCACTGTTCTTTTCTAGAACTACAATGTCTAAATCATATTGACTGAGCGCTCTTGCTACTGAACACCCCGATATGCCACCACCAATAATGACAACATCACAGGATTCAACCACACCACTTTTTTTAACTCGGTTTATCTCATCACTATGATCTTCTTTTTTAAGTTCAAATTCTTTTGAGGTGATATCATTCACAACATTTCTAACACCTTTTACTTTAGCTGCTGTATGTCCAATATCTACAACATCTTTCCAATAATCTACAACACCATTTAAAGTCACAATTTTTCTATCAGAAACATCAATATCGATGTTGTAATGGGCTATAGATTCTTTTTGATTAATTGCTTTTTGCACACGATCTCTCATGATCATCCCACTCACTTCCTAATTTTTAGTTCTATCATCTTTTTATAAACAGGTTGTAATCTTTTATAAGTCAACTTGTAAACATTCTGATAGAGTTTTTCATATTGTTTAGCGGCTTCTGCTTCTGGTTCATAAGTCTTTGTGACGCGTACCATTTGTGATACCGCTTCTTCAACTGTTTTATATTTATTAAGATGGACATAACTTAAGACAGCTGCTCCAAGTGCAGAGGTCTCATGCGATTGAACCACATATACTTTCTTGTTAAATAGATTGGCTAATAATTGACATAAGATATCACTCTGAGCACCTCCGCCAGAAAGACCAATTTTTTCTATCGTATCAGAGGTTTTCAGTTCAATGCTTTTTAACCCTTCTTTGATGGAATAGCCTAATCCTTCTACTAAAGCTCTATAAAAATGTATCCTTGTATGTTTGTCATTTAATCCTATTAAAGTACCAGAAGCACCAGGATGTCTTACATCACTCATCCAATAAGGTTGCATCAACAACCCATCTGATCCAGGTGGTACCTTATCTAACTTTTCATTTAATAGTCTTTCAATACTGATATTGGATTCTGAGGATTCATTTTTTTCAAGTTCTGCGAATTCATCAATGAACCAACTAACCAACCAAAATCCTCTGCATATACCCAGTTCAGGATTGTATTTACCTTTCATGGCAGCAGGATATACTGTGCCATAAGTATAAAGAGGCAAATAATTCTCCGTTGTGGTTTGAACCGTCACCATTGATGCCAGTGAAACACTTACCGTTTTGGTATCAAAACAACCTACTCCTAACGTTTCACAAGCCTTATCCGATCCAGCTGCAATAACTGGAATTCCGGCTGGCAACTTAAACTGTGCTGCACAAGCTTCTGTCAGTTTTCCTATTTCTTCACCAGGATCAACCAAATCAAATAAATGTTCTTTATTAACATAGAATATACGCCCTTCTATGTCTGTTTTCTTCGCCCAATCCAGTCGTTTAGCTGAAAATGGTATATAACCAGATGCTGAAGTAACGCTGTCTCTATAAAGACCTGTCATTTTAAAGTTTATGTAAGTCGATAAAAATAGTAATTTATGTACCTTTTCCATCAGTTCCGGTTCATGACGGTCTACCCAATGATAAGGACAACTTCTGTTATAGTTATCAACGATATCCCAGACCTTCATCATTTTGTACGTTTTTTTGAGTGGACCACTCACTTTATAATTATCTTTAATCTTTCTTGTGTCCATCCAGCTGATTGCGTTTCGAAGAGGTTTCCCTTCTATGTCTACAAATACACTTGTGCTTCTTTGTGATGCCAGGGTCACAGCTACCACTTGTTTCATTACCTCAGGGCTTTGTTCCCAGAATTTCTCTACAACACTCACTGCGCTGTCCCAGAATATGTCCGGGTGCATTTCTATAAAGCCTTCATCTGTCATTTCATACTTTGGATATTTTACTTTAGTTACTCCAAGCAGTGCACCTTTATTGTCGTAAACAATAGCACGCATACTTTGTGTGCCACAATCCAGCACAAGAACATATCCAGTTTCCAAAATGTTACCCCCCTTTTTTTCATCTAGACATCACCACATACAGACGTCTATACCACTATGTTATCTCTAACTTTTTTGCTTGTCAATGAAATGTGTGTCTTTTGTCTAAAAATTCTGAATTTTCGCCACTTTTCTTAATCCCTTGCAAACACTACCATTAAGGTGTTGTTTTCTGGGCGATACAACTATTTCTATTGTTAAAAAGTTACAACACCATAATTGTCAGTTTATGTTTATCAAATAGTTTTTTTTGATTCTTCGCAAGGATATAGGGTATTATTCTAAAAAATAGAAGGAGGCTACTGTGAAAGAATGTACTAAATTAAATTCATGTCCATTTCCAAATTGCGACAAATCATATCATCAACTGACTTCAATTGATCATTTCATTGATGATTATTGTAACGGTGAAAAAAGAGATGATTGTATCCGATTGAAACTCGAAAGCCATAATGGGGAAATTCATGTACCAAGTAATATGATGCCAAATGGTTTGCCACTACCTGGTACCCATCGAAGAGATTGGGATGAAGTTGCCTTAGAATTTAAAAAGCATATTTAATAAAAAAAAACTGTCATATCGTTTAAACGACATGACAGTTTTTTATTAATTTCTTTATTGATATATCTTTTAATTGGATTTTAGTTTCTAATTTAATCCATACCACTTACATTCTGTCTTATATTACCTTGTGTATATAGATCCTCATCTACCATTTTCTTAAATGAGGCGATTAATAAACACATAATAAGAACGATTGGTAATGCTGTAATAATTGATACCGTTTGTATTGCATAAAGCGGACCATCAATTACAAGTAGTGCCATAGGTATGAATCCCAATGCAAATGCCCAGAAAAGCCGGTTCCATTTAGCTGGTTCCTGTCCTTGATACAATTGTTTTGTTGTAACCGAGGCAAGTATATATGATACAGAATCAAATGTTGTTGCAGTAAATACGGTTGCTGCAACAGAAAAACCTAATATAATTAACTTATTAAATGTTAAGGTTTCTAGAACACTGATAATCGCTATTGGTCCCCCTTTACTGTTTAGAAGACCAATGACATCAAGTTCTCCCGTCAACTGTAAATGTAGCCCTAAATTGCCAAATACAACAAAAATAATTGCACATCCCATAGTACCAAAGATCATCGATCCCAAAATAACAGTTTTAACTTTCATACCTCTCGAAATTCTAGCAATAAACAATCCTATAAGAGGTGACGATATGATCCACCAGGCCCAATAGAAAACAGTCCAACTTTCTGTAAAGCCGGAATTATTCACAGGATCCATCCAAGTACTCATCCTAAAGAAGTTTTGAAGAAGTAAACCCAAACTAGTTGTACCCATTTTTAATATAAATAAAGTTGGACCAGTGATTAAAACAAATAATAAAATGATGAATATAAGTGCGATATTTATATTACTCAATACTTGTATACCTTTTTTAAGCCCAGAATAGGCACTCATTGAGAATAAAGTAATTACCAGGAAAAGTACAAAGAGATTCAATGTTAAATTCATTTCAATACCAAGTAGATTACTGACACCTGCCGAAATCAAAGGAATACCTAAACCCAAACTAGTTGCAGTTGCTCCAACCGCGCCAAATATGAACAGGATATCAATAATTTTACCAATAAATCCATCAACCTTAGAACCTAACAAACATCTAAGTGCTTCACTAATTTTAAAGACATTGTCTTGTCTTACAAAATAACTATATGCAATTGGTAATGCAGGCAAAGCATACAATGCCCATCCTATAGGTCCCCAATGGAAAATTCCATAAGTAGCTGCCATTTCAGCTGCCTCCCAGGAACCAGGAACCATTCCAAATGGTGGTTCACTTAAATAATACGCCCACTCTATTGAGCCCCAATACATGACACCAGAACCAATACCTGCACAAAAAAGCATCGCTGCCCAACTAAATTTATTAAATTCAGGTTTTTCATTTTTTTGCCCTAAAACAACATTTCCATATTTGCTAAATGCAAACCACAAAGCTGATATCAATGCAAAAATGCCCATCCAAATATTCAGAAAACCAAAATTTGATGTTAAGTACTTATTTATAAGATTAATTAATTGTGTAGCTTGATTCGGAAAGATGACAATCGGTAAACAAATTAATACAATCGTTGTAATCGACATGAAAAAAGTAAAACGATCGATTCTTATTTTATTCATCTAAACCCCTTTCTATATATACAACTAAAACACTACAGTATCTGTGTTATTATATAACACAGATACGTGTAGTGTCCATTACTCATATTAATCTATTACATCTAAGGCTAACTTGATATTCCAGATTACAAAAGCCAATGCTCCAATAATGATAAATCCTTCAATCAGGCTACTTCCCATACCTTGTGCACCTAAAAGTGCTTGATCTAATCCATAAGTTTCCATTTCTAAATCAACTCCTTCCTATGGTCATTTCTAATTTGCCTTATAAAGCCACTAACTTGCATGATTACAAAGAAAGTATAAGGTATCCCCATAAAGACAGCAACAGCCTTAACGCCACTCAGGGTTCCTGTAACAACATTTGCAAATGAAATAGTTACCATTATAATTGACCATATTAAAGTTCTAGAAACAGGTGCGTTTTCAACACCGTTACTTGTCATCATACTTAGTGAAATCGCTGCACTCGTTGCACCGGTTGCCAAGAAAACAATAATTAAAATTACAAAGACTGGACCCGTAATTGCAAATAGTGGTAACGATTGAAGAACCATGATGAACGATAAGTAAACGTCATTAGGATTTTCAGTAATATATCTTGCAATTTCTCCTGTGCCAGCAATATCATCTAAAAGTCCATATCCTCCAAAGACTCCAAACCATGCTACCAAGAACAGGGTTGGAATTAAAATTGAAGCCATAACAAACTCTTTGATTGATCTTCCTTTAGATATTCTAGCAATAAATACACCCATAAACGGTGTCCAAGAAATCCACCAAATGAAAGTTGTCAAAGGCCAATCATTGAACCAACCTTTTGCCTCAAACATGTAAGTATTAAAACTAATTGGTATCAGTTTAGTAAATGTCGATCCCAAAGTTGTTACAATTGATTCCATAAAGTAACGAGTAGGTCCTACACAAAATACAAATATTAATAAAGATATAGCTATAATAACGTTAACATCTCCAAGCACTTTCATACCCTTTTTTACAGGTAATAATGCTGGTAGTGTATATACTAAGAATAATACAAATAAAATAATAAGTGAGTACGTTAAACCTGTTAAATCAAATCCTGTAATTGCTTCCAAACCATTTTTCACTTGGAATACACCCATTCCAATTGATGCAGCCATAGTCAATGCCGCTGCACTTGCTGCTACAACATTTGTAATGCTTCCTACTTTTTTACTCCACTTTTTATCTTTGAAACCTTCTTCAATTGGAGTTCCTGGTAGGAATCTTGCACCTCTGTGGTAAGTGAAGTATGCTATTACCAAACCTGAAATGGCATAAATTGTCCATGCAGGTAATCCCCAGTTAAATAAAGATAATGTTAAAGCATTTTTTGCAGCTTCCACTTGAGAATACCCACCAGATACACCAAGTGGTGATTGAAGGTAATGTACCATCGGTTCAGCAACACCGAAGTTTACAAGTCCAACACCGATACCTGCTGTAAATAGCATTGAAATCCAAGAGAAAGTTGAAAATTCGGGTTTTGCAAATTTACCACCCAACTTTATACTCCCAAACTTACTAAACGCCAGATACATACAGATCAGGAAGAAAGTTATCGGAATCAATATCGTGAACCAATTCATATAACCATGGAATTTATAAACCCATCCCCACAACGTTGTTGTTAAAGATTCCGGGTTTATCAATGACCAAACTGAAAATATTCCAGTGACCATTATCGCTAACCAGAACAGTCTAGAAGACTGTTTAACAGGCTTCTTGTCATCGACTATTATAGTTTCGACATTTGTTTCTTTTATTGTACTACTCATTATTACTCCCCTTTCAAGGTTTATATTTTATTGATATTTCCATATCAATATGCACTATGTATTGTTTACGTTTAATGTTCTGGAAATATCACGGAACGCTTCCCATAAATTGATGATTAACAACTCACTTTTTTCTTTAAGTTCAACTCGACACGAAATGGTACATGATATGTTGTGTTTCTTAATACCATAACCGATTCCATATCCATCCGTCACAACAGGTCCAAATCCAAAACATCTAATGTTTTCAGAACCCAATCCACTAGTTGAAATGAAATCGTGTTTTAACTTTCGATAAGCTGTATCCTCAAATATATCAAGACTTTCATCAGCATTAAATTCTAAGTCATACATTTTATTTAACCCATATAGATGTCGCTCAACACCCTTACCCGATTGACATATTTTGATTCTGTTAACATGTGCTTTCACAGCTTCACGGATTAGTTTGTTTAGAACATCAGCATCTATACAGTCGTCAAATTGTTCAACCAATACTTTTACTTTTTCATTAATAGGTCTAGCACAGTCCGTTCGACCTTCTCTATAAGAACGCATTGCTACCGGTTCATACGTACTTTTTAAACATTTAAAGGTTCTATATTGAGCAAGTTGTAAAGCTATATGGAAAAAGGCATCAGGACTTACTCCTAATGTTTTTATATAATCCTTACCAAAGTCATCAAAGCTCACATATTTTATATCAACAGAATCTGATACTTTTTGATGCGTCAGCAACATTTCTTTCAATTCTTTATTTAAGTTTTCATCTAATGTCCACTTTAATTGATGATATTCAGCTTTTTCAGTAAAAGAGTTATCAAATGCATCTTTATTGATCATAATATAATCATATATGTTTTCCATTATCGTAAACCAAGTGGTGCCGTCAGCCCCTGTATGTTCATTGTTAAAGCCTATTTCACAATCTTTTGTTATCACGACTTGACTCGACTTATCAAAATATCTGTTTTTGCCATCAGATAACAGCATGTTACGACATAAATTCTCCTGTGAATTCATTTTTTCATCTAAACATATAACAATGACAGCTTCATTAATGAGCTCAATATTTGCCTTATTGGTTTCATAAGACAATAATTGCTCATATATATCAGCTGCGTGCTCACGATCAGATGTAGTCAAAGCAGATATATTGATACTTTCATCTATCGTATTAGCGTTTACAATCTCATCAATAGTTAAAGCTATCGAATCCAGTGATAATACTTCACCCTGTTCATCAGAAACACGAATCGTATACATTTGATTATTATAGAAGAAAATGACATGATTATTTTCTTTTTTATTTTCACCAATTCTATACTCATCTTGCTTCTTTCTTGCTATTCTTACCGCTTTCAAAGTATTCTTGTATTGATCCATACACAAAGGCATATCCCTATTCATTTCAGGGGCTAATGTGTTATCAATAATCGAAAAATAAATATTTACCGATTTTACAATCACTAATGCAGCCAACTGTGACGGTGTCAAAGAATCTTTAAACTTATCATTTTCAATGATAGAATAATAATTCATATTGAGAACCAAAGGTTCTCTATAAGAAAGGTACATCTCGTCCCATAATGGCTTCAACCAACTCTTATTATCAACAAAGTCAGATTTCATAAGTTTATTCTGAAGTTTGATACCCATCCCATCTGGTGACAGAAACTTAGCAACATTGTCTTGAGTGGTCATAAATTCTTCTGTTGTCACAAGTGGTTTTATCCATTCCAAATACTCATTCATTGTTTCATTTAAATCCGGTATCGGTAATTTACTTAATTCATTATTATGTCTATACATCTTGTCCTTACCTGCTTTCTGTCATATTCTGATCTGCAACCAACATCGCAAAAGCAATTGAATTTAACTTGGTCATTTCAGAATCCGCTCTAGAAGTCATGATGATAGGTACTTTCGCCCCTAGAATAATGCCAGCCGCTTGAGCATCACTGATAAAAGTAAGTGCCTTATATAAAACATTTCCAGCTTCAATATTAGGCATTAATAAGATATCTGCTTTCCCGGCAACTTTATGATCAATGCCTTTTTGAGTTGCTGCTTTCAGAGATACAGCATTATCAAGTGCAAAAGGACCACCTACAGAATACGACTTGTCTGCACTATTTAAATGATCTTCTTCTATTTGTTTTGCATCAACTGTAGCTTGCATTTTAGGATTCACTTTTTCTTTTGCACATATTAGTGCAACATTTGGGTGTTTGATGCCAATCGCTTTAGCTGCTAAAACTGAATTGTTTATTATTTGCTTCTTTCCTTCCATATCAGGTGAAATATTGATAGCAGCATCTGAAACAATCAGTATTCGATCATAAGTCTGTGAAGCAATAAGACCAACATGACTCAGTAGATTGTCTGTTCTTAAATCAGCCTCTTTCTTGAGTATTGCTTTTAGAATAACAGACGAATCAACAAGACCCTTCATCAACATGTCAGCTTTTTTTATAGTCACTTGCTCTACTGCAATTCGAGAAGCTTCAACATCATCTAACTCATTAATAATGCAAAATTCTTTTATATTAAAATTAATATCTTTACAGATAGTTCTTATCTTTTTCTCATCACCAACAAGCACACCATTAACAAGACCCAGTTCATTGGCTAATTTTAGAGCTCCAAGTACCTCTTCATCTTGAGCGACTGCCACTGAGACTCTTTTCATATCTTTTGATACGGCATAATCTAATATATCCTTAAAATCTCTCATCATTTACCCTCTCCCAATTCCTAATAAATCATTGCTTCTTCAATACCGTTTAGTACTCTTAAACCACCTTGTACAAGAGCATTTAATTCATCTTCTCCTGGAATTACAACCACATCTCCTAAGAAACTCACTCGTCTTTTAATCAGCGAAACAAAGTTTTTTGAATAAGCAATGCCACCAGTGATGATAATGCCATCTATATTACCTTCTAACACTGCAGCTGCCGCTCCAATTTCTTTTGAAATCTGATACGCCATTGCCTCATAGACCAATTCAGCATCTTTATTTCCATCCTTAATAAGTTGCTCTACATCTCTCAAATCATTCATATTCAGATGGCTTACCAGTCCACCTTTTCCAACCAGCTTTTTTTTCACTTCGGATTTTGTATACTCCCCTGAAAAACACAAGTTGATCAAATCACAATTAGGTATTGCACCGGCACGTTCAGGAGATAGGGGGCCATCACCATCTAGTGCATTATTCACATCAATTACACTACCTTTTAGATGTGCTCCAACTGAAATGCCTCCACCAATGTGTGCTACTATAAAATTACAATCAAAGTAATCCTTTCCTTTTTTTTCTGCTACTATTCTACCAACGGCCTTTTGATTTAGAGCATGAAATAAACTAACACGTTCTATTGAGTGAAGACCAGTTACTTTGGCAATATCCATCATCTCATCTACACATGGAGGATCAACGATAAAACCTGGTATCCCAAGTTGATTTCCTAATTCATACGCAATCATACCCGCTAGGTTTGATGCATGATTCTTTCGAATCGCACCATCTTTCAAATCAAGGAAAAGCTTTTCCTCCAACCTATACGTTCCACCCTTTAAAGGCTTTAAGAATCCACCACGTCCAACTATCGCCGTCAATGATTCCAAACAAATTCCTTGTTTGTCCATTGCTTCAATAACGGCTGTTTTTCTAAATTCATATTGTTCAATTACTGACTTGTAATTGGCTAATGTCTCATTTTTATGTCTTAACGATTCTTCAAATAAAACATCGTTGTCATCGTAAACTGCAATTTTTGTAGAAGTAGAACCTGGATTAATTACTAACACCCTATTCTTCATTTATGCCTCCTTCATTCGATTAGTTTAACTTTCATAATAAGCCTAACATTATTATTAGAGTGCTGACGGCCGCTTTTTTGTTTTGTCGCGGTTATTTATTAACAGATTCAAAATTCTAAAAAATATACAACAAAAAAAGACCTGCTCAAAGGTCTTTTTTTGCACACTCGTGTTGATTTTTTTTTTTATTCGGATTAAAATTAATTCATTCATCACATTTATGGAGGATTTTTATGAACTCAAAATACGAAATTATTGAACATATTGCCAATCTCCCTTACTCATGTTACTTGTGGGAAGGTACAAACCAGCCATTAAACTGGCACAATGATATCGAACTCATTATGGTACTTGAAGGTACTTTAGATATTGAAGTACGAGGCGAAAAATATAATTTAAGAAAAGAAGATGTTTTTTTAATTAACACCAATCAAATGCATCGTTTATCATCAACTACCGCTGAAAATGACAATAATTCAGTCATATTGATTTTCCAATTCGATCCGGATTATTATCAAGCCTACTATCCTAAATTTACTGATATTGTATTTCACTGCAATACTGCAATCATACAAAGAACTCCCAAAACATACGATTTACTTAGGAGGCTGCTGGTAAAACTCATGTGGCTTTCTCTTAATATGACTGAGACATTCCAACTCGAAGGATTACAGATTTCTTTGGAATTGATAGAACTTTTAATCTCCAAATTTGCCAAATCCATTTCAGCCCAAAATTCAAGCCAAGATCAGATGCAACAACGTTTAATCAGGATTATTGAATATATTAATAAAAACTACAACAAGAAAATAACTTTACCTCAAGTGGCAACTAATGAATTTATGTCTCCTCATTATCTATCAAGATTTTTTAAAAACCATACAGGTATCGGTTTCAACAAATACCTTAATCAATTCAGAATTAATAAATCTTTAAACGAGCTCCTACATACCAACAAAACAATACTTGAAATTGCACTTGATCACGGATTTTCTAATTCAAAATCGTATACGAAACACTTTAAAGAACATTATGGAATCAGTCCAAGTGAATTTAGAAAAGAAAGTCATCTTTATCTAAAATCAAATCAAGATGATTCAATAAAAAACAGTAATCAAAGTGAATCAGCTCTTCTCATCTATGTTGAAAAATATAAGGCGGATGAGAGCTACGGATTTGTCCCTGTTGATCCTGTTACAGTTGATTGTAGCACTGATACAGGCAATGTCTTTGAATTCGAAAAAATTCTATATTTTGATTTTGTTTACGATGGTCTTAATTCCAATTGGCAAAACAATCTCATTAAGATTCAAAATGAGATTAAGTTTGATTATATTAGATTTAATGGAATTTTTAATAAAGGCATGTTTTTTTACAGTAAAAAAGAATTATCATACAACTGGTTCAATATTGATAATTTGTTTGATTTCTTTATAAGCATTAATCTGACACCCTTTATTGAACTGACTTATTCAGATAAAGAATATTCATTGAATAACTGGCACACACTTCTAGAGCAATTTCTATCTCATTGCTTATCAAAATATGGTTATGATCAGGTAAAAACATGGAAATTTGAGCTTGCAAGTGAAGATAAATCCTACGAAAAGGCGATTACTTTATATACCGGAACTATCTCAAAACTTAGCAAGAATTTCGATTTCTTAAATCTCGGCATACTGTTCTCGCCAGCCAAAGATTATGAAGAACGAGAGTATCTAAGAAATTTTAAGAATAAAAACATTAAGTTCATGTCAGTTGAAATGACTGAGGAATTGTACTTTAATAAACAGGAATTAGCCAATCAGTTATTTCATAATATACGCAAACAAATGGGTCTAAAAATGTATTACATAAGTGTTCACAAGGATAACAACCTCAATGATACCTGTTATGATGCCAATGCACAAATATATAATAAACTCACTAACTTTAGAGATATAGACACTCAAGTTTCATTTATTGATGATTTGAGAAATACCAATATATTTCATGGTGGTCTGGGATTACTAACATATAATGGCTTAAAAAAACCGACATACAACGCATATCAGTTTCTTAATAAACTACAAGGCGATATCGTCAGTATCGGGAATAAACATATGATAACCAAAAAAGGGAATCTAATAAAAGTACTCATTCATAACTATGATGAAAATAATGCACAACTTTATCAAAAACAAAAGTCATTACTCTGTAATCAATCTTATCAATCGCTTAAAAATATTATTTCATCAACTTTTGTAAGGCTCATAACAATGTCTTTAAAAGTGGAACCAGGACAGTACAGAATCAGGACTAAAACCTTAAACGAGAACAGCGGATGTATCTTTTCTCAGTGGATAGAAATGGGCTCACCTTTAAAAATGAATAAAGAGGAATTAAACTTTCTTAAATCAAGAGAGAATCTAGATATAAAGATTAAGAAAGTAAATGTAACAGATTACTTAACTATTGAAGAAGTCTTATCCAATAATGAAATTAAATTTATTGAAATCGAAATAATACCACCTTCAATCAACTAATAAGCTGAAAACTTATTAAGTCAAACTACAATACTACAAAATATTAGAGCCTTATTTAAATAAAGGCTCTATTTTTTCTGGTTATCTAACATGAGTGACTTACATAGTTAAATGCCCTTCAGCTTTAAATCAAAATGCTATATGTTGATACGATGTAACTCCTCAATTGTTCGTAATTTATAAGGTGTAGAATAATACAAATCCTCACTAATAGAATTATTGATATTTTTTAGAACCTCAACTTCGTCCGGCGCCTCTATGCCTTCAATAATAACGGTCTTATTAATCGAAACTAGCATTTTAATGAATTCTTTCAACATTACTTTTGAATACTCATCTATCATCAATGAACTAACGATTGCTTTACCCAACTTAACAATACTTATGTTCTTGTATTTAGATGATTCTTTTAACGATATATCAATTGTAAAATTATCAACCGCCAAGGTGTACCCTAAATCTGATAAAAGCTCTAGTGTACTTAAAACATCATCATTCACAAGAACATCTTCCATAAATTTTAAAATAAGTTTCTCTTTTGGAATCGAAATACTTTTTAATGTATCAATCAATCCATTATATCTAGCGCTTAACAATGTCTCTTCAGTGATATTGACTGAGTAAGTATAGTTTTTCTCAGTTTCATTCATTTTAGAATACAAACTATCCAAGTGAGAAATCATATAGATATCAAAAGTATCTAACAGACCTTTCCTCTTAAGTATTGGAAGAAATTCAGATGGTTTAATTATTTTATCCGGACCTCTTTCCCATCTACAAAGAACCATTTGTATCTCAATATCCTGATTGGATACATTATATATTGATTGAAAACGATGTGTAAACTCTCCCTTTTTCAAACCTTCAGCAACACTTACATCAAGATTTAACTTATTGTAAGCCTCTTCTTTTGTTTGACATAGTATAATGTGCCCTGCATAACTTTTAGCGTCGTACATGAGTTCATCAGCAAAATGAATCAACTGATCCCATTCTTTTGGTCCAACACCTTTTGCAACAGCACCAAGAGATAAACCTATATAATGTTCTCTGTACTTTGTATCTGTAATTGGTGCTAATATCTTATTCTTTAGTTCCATTGATAACCGCTCTACTGTTTTTTCACTGTTTTTTAATAGTACTATAAATTCATCACCTCCATAACGATAAACGTTATGAAGACCAAAGACATCAATAAGACGTTTTGATACTTCTATTAGGATTTCATCTCCAATAGAATGTCCAAAAGTGTCATTGATATACTTAAATTTATTCAAATCAATAAAATAAATATCATAGTTATTAGGATCTTTCTTTTTTATATTTTCATACAAGTTATACCTAGTCAGCAAACCAGTTAAATGATCATAATTAGCAAAAAACTCGTGTCGTTTTATTGCCCTTGTTAGAGTTAGTCCAAGAGTCGTTACAATGATTGCAATACCAATCATAATCATATCTACCGACTTTAGTAAACGTAACTCATTGTCATACTGCTCTTGATACATTTCAACAACCATGTGGATATTATTTTTAAGAGGTAATGCTTCAGCTACAATCAAGTCCACTAAATGAAGTTGATCTGGATTTTCAATCAAGGCTTTTGTATCCTTAACATAATTTCCATACTCCAGTTTATAACTGTTTATTTTATTTCTTATATCTGGATAACGATTCTCTACAAGGTCTAGTTCTTCTGAACCCACAAGTAATGCACTCATAAACTTTTCATAAGTTATAACTTCACTTTCTAATATTTTACTGACTTCGGCCAGTTTTTCTTGGTCATTTTCAAGATAAGCATCTTCAAGTTGTTGAGCATAATTAGCGATTAACATGGTACGCATTCTCTGTGATCCAGATATATTAATTGCCGCACCAAAATAATCCATACTCGAACTTTTAGCAACTGAATAACCTATCCCTAATAAAAAAGGCAATAATGAAAATAAAAGTATTAATACATTTCTATGTGCAACTGACTTTTTAATCATTCGAATCGTCGAGTCACTCCTCGACTTCACCTCCCTTTCTATTATTATGACTATAAATTAATTCTGATAGTATGTTATCAATTCATAATACATTTATTATACCCAGAAATAAGATACTTACTTAGTAATCTTCAGAATAATGCAGGTTTTGATGAACAAAAAAGATGTTAACTATTATAGTTAACACCTCTTAATAATTTTATATTTGAATAGAAATCTCATGGTTGAAGATATCTATCTAAAAGATTTATACATATATTTTACATCATCAATAACTTCCCAGCCTGTACTTTCCCAAAACTCTCTTGACCCAGGATTTTTTGTGTTTATGAATAAAAAGCCTGTTGTGATACCGATTTTCTTTAGTTTAGACAATGATCTGGTTTCCATCATACGTCCGATACCTTTACCCCTATGCGACTTGGATACAGCAGTATGGTAAATAGAGCCTCTTCTACCATCATGTCCACATAATAAAGCGCCCAGTAAATTCTCTTCTAAATCATATATAACCGTACTAAATCCTGGATTTCGATCTAGATAAGTTTCTAAAGATTCTTTAGTATCAAATCCCGATGAATAACCTGCATTAAATGCATCTTGCCATAAAATAAGACATTTATCCAAATCTGTTTTTTCCATTTCTCTAATAATCATATATCCCCCTTGTATTCTTTCTTACGATTGATAATCATAAAGGTGTCGAGTTGCATTTATCTGTTTTAAGATACAAACTTCCCCCCCTATTATTATACTCTGTATACATAGAGAAAACATCTATTTTTTACAAATATTGTTTTTTCTTAATATTCACATAAATCAAATATAAATAGAACATTTCAGATAAAATGTTCTAAGAATAGATGTTTTTTAATCCTTTTGGTTTACTATGACTTTAGTATTTTACCACATTCATCTTCAACCCAAATATAAGTTGGTATTTCGTCTGCTAATTCAAATCCTAAAGAACATGCTAACTTTTGGGACTCTACACGATACGGCCATGTACACCAATCCGGTTCAATACCACTATTTAACAACTCATTTATTAATGTGAATGCAGCTTCCTTTGCGTATCCATTCCCTCTATACTCTTCATCAGTACTGACATCAATCTCTGCATGGCCTTTACCTAACATAAATCCCGAGCAAAAACTGACACACTTCTGTTCTAAGTAAATCCTGCTCACTGGATATTTTTTTTGAGATGCTTGTTCTTTCTCAAAGGAAATTTTATTGACCATATCTGAATTAACTTTTTTATTATTTTTCTGATCATTATACTTTTCTCTATTTAAACGGAATATCATTCTCTTATCTTTTATACCGTTATATCTTTTAAAAACATCATCTAGTATTTTATTCCATTTATCATTTGGACTGAATACTATTGCTTCTTTTTGCTCAGATTCTAGTAAATAATGCTTGAATATTATATCATCAATTACTTCAACTACATTACTCATGTCAGCATTACCAGCTACATAATGAAATGCAAATGGCGTGAACAAAATAGCGACTTGAGGATCATCTTCCTTGTCTACATACAATTCTCCTTCATATTGTCCTTCTAAAGATGAATAAATCACCGGTATACTATGTGTGTACTCCTCAAATAACTTGAAATATTTTTCATTATTCTTTACTTTCATCATTTAATGTCACACCTTTCATTTTCTATATCAAAACTCAATTCATCATAAAATAATTTTCTTTGTAAAAATGATCTCCAAAGCTTCATCTTCTAATAATAGAGAACCTGCATCCCTATACTTTAACTTTCTATAGAAATGTTGAGCTGATTCGTCAGATAAAGTAGAAGTCATAACAATTTCATGACCCATTTTCTTCATATCTTCTTCCCAAAACTTAACCAAACTTTTACCAATTCCCTTACCTCTGAATTGCTCATCAATCATCAATAAATTCATGAACGGTATATCATCCCAAAAGTAGCCATAACGCAACCATCCAATTATTCTATTGTTATTCTCAACAATTATCACTTCTTTATTTTTTATTTTTCTTTCTAATAATTCATTTGCAATATGTGTATCGCAACTCCTTAAATATGTAAAGTCATTAATGCTTGCATATTCAAAATTGTACATAGTAAGTCCTCATTTCTAATATAATTTCATTTTTGTCTTAACACTTCTTTTTTGTCTCTAATCGATTGAGCTGTCTTTTAGCTAATTTATACCAATGATTACGATATTTATGATTAACCTTCTTGCCTAAAAAACGAACGATGATAAACAATGCAATTAATTCAACAGAATATAAATCATCTTCTGATAAGTTAGAGATTTGTGAATATCCTTCTAAAAGATATGAGTAACTCCTCTCATCTTGATATAAACCAATAAAGGTAGCTAAGTCATATAAACGATTATTTCCTCGTACTTCACCAAAATCGATAATCCCACTATATTTTCCTGAGTCATGGAATATATGAGATATATCAAAATCACCATGTACAAGAACAGCATCGTCTACTTGCACAAAACTTGTAGCAACACGCATATGCTTTTCTATCAGATTTTTCTCATCTTGGGTGAAGTCATATAATCTCAATGTATCTAAATCATAATCTAGATATTCATTAAAGTAGTCCTCAAAATCTAATTTTTCACCTTTTAATTTTAAATGACTTTTTTTATCAATCCAACCAAATCCATTAACAGGGATACTATGTAATAATGCTAAATCTCTCCCTGCTTCTATGAGTATTTCTCGTAAATTATCATCAGGAGATTTATCTTCTATACAGTCTCCGGGGATCTCATCTAATATCATTAAAGACAGATTTGTTATTTCATTCTTTTCTTCAAAATATAGAACTTTTGGTACTTTCATTCCAAGGTTAGAAAGTTTATTAAGAACCAACACTTCAGATGTAAAACTATCTTCTTCTGGTAAAAATCTGATATAGCACGTCCTATTATCAGCAGTAATACGATAAACAAATGTTGAACAGCCTTTTAATACTGGTTCAACTTTAATATCTTCATTGAAATATTTTTGTGCTATGATTCTAACGTCTTTAATCTCTGGTCTTTTAATAATAAATTGCTCCTTAAGATTTATGAATTTAGGATTTCTTTGCTAAATATAAATCGATTGTATCGGTTAGTATGAAATCTCCTCCATGCTTATTAATGACAGCTTTTATTTCATCATAGAACACTTCCTTGATATCATCAGGAAGCATACGATGATCGGAATATGTATTGAGTAGTGAAATATAATCTTCTGCATTAAAACTCCTTGTTTGATGCATCAACTTAAACTCCAAGTCTATAAATCCATATTTTCTAATTGACTCCATTACCAAATTGTATTTTTCTTGATGATCCTTAACTAGATTTTCAGTCGGCATATATTTACTATAAATACATTGAAGTTCTTTATGGGCACTATTTTCTCTTCCTGAAGGTCTATTCCAAAACAGAGCTAAAGTACCACCACTTCTAAGCATATCAAATACTTTTGGGTATCCTATTTCTTCTGGTATCCAATGAAAAGCCGTTCCTGAATATATCAGATCAATACTATTTGGAGTATATCTATAGTCTTCAAAAGAAACATTTTGTACTTCAAAATTATCATAAGAACTAAATTTGTTTTTAGAGTAATTGGCCAATCTATCTCCTAATTCTATTGCTGTAACCAAACAGCCAGTCTCCAAGATAGGTGTAGTCGCTTGTCCGGTACCTATTCCTATTTCAACAGCTTTCTTTGTAGCATCTAGCTTCGAATAATCAGTTATAGCATCAAATAATTCTTTACAATAAGTTGGTCTAAGCTTATCGTAATTTTTTTCATCTTCGTTAAATGTCAATCGTTTATCCAATTAAGCCACCTCAATAATCTAACAACCCAAAGTGATTTTCAAGAATTCTTAAAGTACTTTCTACGGTACTATTCGAATCTCTTTCAATAAACTTGAAATTGCATTTCTTACCAACTTCCACTTGGTATACAGCATTTTTTATTACTACATCTAGAACATGATCCACAAGCTCTTCAGAGTGTGACGCTTTTTTTATGGCCTTAAGCATGCTCTGTTTATCTTCTCTATTAAAATAGTCTCTTCTGATAACATTCTCTTCAGCATATAAAAATGCAATTCTATCTTCGGCTGCCAAACCCAACATCAACTCTGGCGGATAATGTCCTTCTACTACAACCTTTTTATCTATAGATAGTTTGATTAAATCAATTACCATCATTTCAAAAGCTTCTCTATTCATTTTCTCCAAATAATCAATATACTCATCTATAGGTCTATCAAAATAATCTTTTAGACTGGAGAACTCTCTACTTAAGGCTGGTTGATCTTTATCATTAGCCAATTTTCTGTATTCTTTAAACATAGTATCTGCATCATAATGGTAATAATTATATTTTTCTGCTATTGTCTTTGAAGCTGTGGTTTTCCCACCACAGGCAGTTCCACCGATCCAATAAACATTCTGCAAATGATATCTCAGTATATTATTTTCAATTTTCATTTCCGCCTCCTTATTAGACACATCCTTTAATTCAGTTTAGCTATCTTATTATAATTCGAATAAGAAGTTCATACTATGAATACAATAACTTTAATCAATCTTGCTTGTCTAAATAATCTAAATGTCTAATTCGTATTCAAAAGAACTGACTCACTTCATATTATGCACATAAAAGTAACATCAGACGTCTGTACCTTATATAACTCAAACGAAAAAAAGAATGCTTCCCTATTCAGTAGCATTACTTTTTTTATTGTAGAAGATCCCAATATTCATTTTTTACTAATCAAAGCATCCATCAAGTTTTTCAACAACTATAGGAGTCGAATTATTATCCTTATCCTCTGATGTGTTTCTGAGTGTATGATATACTTCTGATTAAAAGGTCGTCATAATTAATAACTTATAAAATTTCCTTAACTTTGAATCGATCCTTTTGATTAAAGAATGTCATATCTGCATACCCTGCATAAATTTTTCCTGAATGTTCTATCCCTTTAGGAATAAAGTATCTATCCCCTTTTTTATACAAAGTAGTTATACCATCAATTGTTAACTCAATTTTTCCTTCAAGTACAATCCCCCACTGTTCATCATGGAAATGTTCAGGTAAATCAACATCTTTACTAAAAGACATATAAAGAATTTGGTGATTTTCTCCTTGTGAAAGATAGGCTTCTATACCGTCAATTGGAATATCTGCTTTAGGTAGCTTTAAAATTGGATTTGGAAATATCGTGTTCATTACCTCTCCTCCTTTTGATAAGATGTGATTAGATTATTCTAGTTTCGCGACTACTCATTACTAATTAACGAGTACATTATCAAGTCCTGCTTTATATTTCTGAAAATGCAATATTCTTTTAAAAGACCTTCCTTATCAAAGCCCAATTTTTCAAGAGAATTATGAGATGCTATATTGTCTGGATAAACTAATGCCTCTATTCTATTTAATTCTAGATTGTGAAAACCATATTTAATAACTTCTGAGATTGCCTCAGAAACATATCCCTTTTTCCAATGGTTATCATGGAGTTCATAACCAAGTTCAGCTCTTTGATGCTTCTTATTCCAATTATGAAATCCACAGGTTCCAACTAGGATGTTTTCACCTTTTAATTCAATTCCCCATCTGATGGATTTTTCTTCATCAAAAGCCTTTGCAAAATTAGATATCAATTGTTCTGCTTGACTCATTTCTTCATAAGGAAACATACCGTAGTATTTCATAATTGTTTCAGATGAAAAAATATCAAACAGAGCCTCATTATCATTTGTCCCTATTTCCCTTAAAATTAATCTTTCTGTTTCTAATACTGGAAATCTGTTTATGACTTTCATAAGGTCTCCTTTCATAGCGTATAAAATTATTCTTTAAGTATATACAAAACAAAGTGCTCTGGTTTCAACACTCCTAAATCAATAGCATAATAAACATGATTTAAATCACCTATACACTCGAAACCGCATTTCTCCAACGCTTTTCTCTCACCAATATTTCCATTCATTGTGTAAGCAAATATTGAGTTTGTATGTTGTAATGATTGAAGATGTGTTATGGCCAACTTCTGCGCATCCGTTCCATAACCTTTACCTCGTTCATCAGGATCAGCGATTATAATATTTAGTTCCCAATCTATCGTATGAGGATCTGGTGTAAATCGCCATTTCCGATAATAGAATCTCCCAATCGGTTTGCCATCAATCGTCTGAATCATATAGTACTGGCGCTCATTGTTATGTAAGAACAATGTTCTTAGTGCTTCTTCATTCATATCAGGAACCGATTTATAAGGACCTTGAGCATTTGAGTCCAAAGTCCACTTGATTAAAAAATCTACGTTTTCATTTGAAGCTTCTACTAATCGAATGCGTTTGTTCTTAAGCATCATACCTCCTCATTTCTTGTATAAATTCAAACTTAATCAAATAGCCATTTCGGCGTTGTTGTCATTTTTAGATCACGTAATAGTGATGAATAAAAATGTAATTGTAAGTCTAATTTTTCTTTGAACAGATGATTCCCAGACGACGTTTCCAGTCTATCCTTCACTGTATACCCTTCAAGTTTTTTTATAAGAGTCTGGATACTCACCATTTTTTCATCAGTTGTTTTTGGGACTTCGTTTAAATCCCACAATCTAGTTTGCAAAATTTTAGAACTACTAAAACGGTCGATATTGTCTGCATCGGTTACTATCTTTGCTTCTATGATATCCTCATACTCATAACCAGCTTTACCATCGACGTGAGTCGCAATTGAAAAACAAATATCTGTTATTTCTTTTTCTGATAAGTTCAATGTCTTTAAATATGGTTTTGCAAGCTCAGCAGACACCCTACCATGATCTATACCTTTTTCACTTTCAAACTTACCAAGATCATGTAATAAACAGCCTAGAACAACTACTTTCTTATTTGCTTTTTCTTTAACAGCTAGATCCAATCCAATGTTGGCAACCCTCAAACTGTGTTCATATCTATAATCTATTTCATGTTGATCATATTCTGATTGGCTCAATACATCGTATAAGAATTCTTGTGTTTGATTAATAAGCTTCTGCATCTATCTATCTCCTATTTTAGAATCACTATATTCTCTTTTTAATAACGAGTAATGTAATTGATCATAGATCCTATCATTTATCCAATAATGTTCTCTAATGGTACCATCTAAAATGAAGCCTTCTTTTTCTAGTATTTTTATAGAGCCTTCATTATTTGAAGATGTTGTTGCATACACCTTATTCAACTCCAACGTTTCATCATTAAAAATCAGATTAATAAAGAGTTGGAGCATCTTCTGTCCATATCCTTTTCCTCTATTGAATTTGGGCAAATAATATCCAAACTCTGCACTATGATTTCTAGAATTATAATCAAATAGTGTAATCTTTCCTAAAACCTCTTTTGTCTCACTCGTTTGTAATATATATGCCTGAACACCTGTATCTATGATATGTTTCATAGCTTTAATATAATCTATTAACGACCCCATTTCCTTAAGTGGTCTACAGGTATGATAATCACGATTTTCTTCTTTTAAATTCCAGTTATATAAAAGTTCAAAACATTCTATATCATCATCTTTCAATTTGATTAACTCGTATCTTTCCATCATAATCCTCCGGTCTTGTTCTATAGGTCCTTTTCTATCAAATGTTGGTCAGCACCATCATTCTCTTCGTAATATACAGAACCTAAATCCGTATAACCATGATTGATAAACCACTCCAGAGGACCATTAGGAAAAGCAACACCTTTAGAAGCAATTGCATAGATCTTTTTATATCCATCTGATTTCAATTCTATTTCCAATTTTTCTAAAGGATAACTTTTATAATCATGTATCGAATCAGAAGCATATACACAGGTTAGAAATACTGAATCTGATGTCTTCGGAATATCATACGGCACCGCGAGTGTAGGTACATATTCAACACCACCAACACATTCATTATCCACATAATGAAGAACACCCATATGCTTTAAATCATGGTCAGACATGAGCCGATTCAACCACAGTCCCTTTTCAGTTGAACTGTTTTGACATACTATTGAACAACACAGTTTCTTAATATCGGAAGAAAGCTTTGGAACTAATAACTCTAATTCACCCTCTACTCTTTTGTTTTCACTTCTAACAAGATAAGGTGTTCGTTGAAGCGTCTCTTTATTTAGATACTTCTCAATCAACGTTTCTGTGATTGGACCCGTCCATCTAAGTTTGTTATCCAGTATTGTAAATGTCGGTGAATATATTTTAAGTTCTTTGACGAGATCTTGATGATCACTCATCTCAATATAATTCACTTTAACATTATATTTTTCTTCTATAGCTTTCAGTACTTTCATATTTGAAAAATTATAAGGACATTGAATGCCCCAATAGTAAAAATCTATCATCTTACTTCTCTTTTCTTATATAGTCTTCTTTGGTTTTTTCTTAGCATTTAACAATAAGATTAATGATTCCAGATCAGACTTATCTAAAATTCTAACCCACATCCAACGACCGTCATGTAGTTGTTCAGTTGTATCAAAAACCGTCATGATATTATCATTTACTTCATGTCTCATGGTTTCAAGATTAGCAGCTTCTTTAGCACCTAATACAATCAATATAGAAAATGCATCTTCTTCAGGAAAGAAATAACAGAGCGTTTTACCACTTCTTCTATACCGAATAGTCCAACCATACTTTTTTGTAAAGAAAACCAACTCTGGTTTAAATTCATAATGGGTTTTTACGTAGGTGTGTATACTCTGCCACAATTCCACTCTACTACCAATGTATTCATGTATTTGATTTTCAGAAGGTGTTTCCTGTTTGTTTAACAATCGATCAAATTTCATATTTCCCCCTCATTCGTTTTTAGATTTCCCAACATTAATACTAAATCATTTTTTTAAACAATAAGCCATCTACCCATTTACCATTAACTTTCATAACCTTTTTTTCTTCTCCGACTCGCTTAAATCCATTCTTCTCCAAAACTTTCTGAGAACCTATATTTTCAGTTGAAGTCCCAGCTTTTATACATGTTAATCCATATACATTGAAAGCTTCTTGAAGTATTAATTTTACAGATTCTGATGCATAACCTTTACCTTGTTCTTTTTCGCCTATTCGGTAGCCGAGTTCGGCTTCTATCACTTTACCCTTTGATACAGAATATAGATTAATACGTCCGATCATTTTCCCCTCTGAATCACGAATGAGATGCATATGACATGTTCCATCTGATTGTTCTTCTAATATTTCTAACATCATCATTTTAAAAGAACAGAACTCAAAATATCCCTCCGGTCTAGGTGGCAGACCTTTTTCAAAGAAAGTTTTGTTCTTCACTTCAAAGTTATAAATATCCTCTATGTTGTTTAAACTCATACGTTCAATTACAATAGCCATTTTAGTCCTCCGATACTTCTACAGATTAATAGAAACCCTTCCAGTTCATAACTAGAAGGGTCAAAATCTAAACTTGATTAATTAACGATCTAAAACGATCATTATTCTAGTCCTATGTAATTACTACAGTCAATTTATTTTTTGTTCTTCCACATCATCTGGTGACAATAGGAATATCTCGTAGATCTCTTTACTATGTTTTTCAAATACATCAATAATTTCTGGATCAAACTTTATACCAGAATTATCTAATATAAAACTCATTGCCTTCTCATAAGACCATGCACCTTTATATGATCTACTATGAGTTAATGCTTCGAAAACATCTATAACACTTGTTAGTCTTGCTTCAAGTGGTATCTTTTCACCATTCAAGCCTTCAGGATACCCTGTACCATTCCAATTCTCATGATGGTATCTGACCACATTATGTACTGTCTTTGATAAACTATCCCCTACATTATCAATAAATTCGAACTTGTCCGTCGCATGAGATTTAATCATTTGAAACTCTTCGGCACTTAATTTGCCTGGTTTGTTTAAAATATAATCAGGAACAAATATCTTCCCTATATCGTGTACAGAACTTGAGATGGTAATATGATTTAATTTTTCACCACTAAACCCATACGAACGCGCTAAATACGTTGTCGCATCAGAAACTCTTTTAACATGATTTGCTACAAACTGATCTCTTTTTTCGATTAATTCACCAAGAGATATTAAGAGCTTTGTTTTCTCTTCAACTCTTGCATTGCTGATAATAATCGATTGTAATGCTGATAAAAGATTGATTATATAAATACTCAAAAATTCTTTTTCGATAATCTCATGACTGGTTTCTATATATATATATCCCTCGCAGTTATGAGAGCTTTCATATTTAACAATAATCATGTCCTCAGCAAACAAAATATTCTCATCAGAGTTAGTAGCCAGAACTAAGTTCTCTAAAACTGAAGCATGAAGAGTTGATTCAGTTACTTTTAAATCCGCCTCTGTTTGATAAGCTTTTGTTACGTATTCACTTGAATCTACATAATATGCATCATCGTATTTGATGATACTAACCACTTCAATAGATTGATCATTCAATATTTCTTTGAGATGGTCCACAAAGTTAACAAATAACAAATCCATATTTTGTATGGATGATAAAGTTGATATACAAGATAGTAATTGTTTTAAATGACTGTTTTGATCCAGTATACTCTTATTTTGATTTCTGATTATTTTTCTATAAAAGAGAATTGTAATACCAGAAGCTATAAGCATTGCAATTAATATTGCTATGGTGCCTTTCATAGCCTTCGGTATATAAAAACTCTTATCTCGGTTAAGCATATTATCCAAACCTTGATAGTACATTGATTCCTTGTCAGCTTTTAAATCCATAACATGTTTATCAAAAATATCTAGCAAATATTCGTTGGAAGCCTCTGAAGTGATCAGTTTGATTTCTATTGGATTAAATTGAATTGGCGTTAATGCCAAATTGTGATTCGAATCATGGTACTCACCAAATAAACGACTGACAATTCCAGCATCAACTAAACCTTTTTCCAAATCTACTAACATTTCTTTTCGGCCAGGATACTCCACATATTCAACATCAATATCAAATGCTTTTAACATGTTTCTTATACCGTTTTCACCTTCAAAATGCACATCACCCGTTTCAACACCGATTATCTTACCTTCTAAATCAAAATAACTCTCAACGTCATACTTCTTGTTGGTATATACTTGTGCCCAATTGGTGTACACCGTTTCAGAATTATAGATATACTTTTCAGCTCTTTCCTCTGTATAAGCAATTGCCAATACAAGATCCAATTCACCTTGTTCTAATTTTATAAAATTTTCACTCAGCGTATTCACTTCATAAATAATGTTTAAATTTTCTTTTTTAGCAATATAATTCATAATATCAACAAAAAAGCCTGTTGGATTGCCCTTCTCATCCAAACCGACTAAAGGCAAATTCTCATAAATGCCGACTAACACATCAACTTCTTCAACTACAGGCAACTTCTCATTTCCAACTTCAATAATATTTATATTTTCACCAAAAGAATTTAAACCAAATGTTATCATTAAACAAGCTAGAAATAGAATTATTATAATTCTCTTCATTATTTCTCCTCACTAAAAACGCTACAATATAAACGCTACAATATAAACGCTACAATATCAATAAATCATATCTTAAATATAATTTATTCTCCATATACCAATTGTTAATAAAATCACAGTGTTATTTATTATTTTAAACTATGATTATACTAAATACTACCATTTTAGAAATTGTTACATAATCTGAACATAATTGTATGGTAGGAAATCACATAACTTCATATATGGAATAAATTATCGTTCGGTTTATTGGTGAAACTTCTTATCAATGTAATCATAAATGGTTTGTATTTCCTTTTCATAATGATTGTTAATTTCAAAAAACGGTTGGTCATGTAAATGACATCGTGTTTTGAAGTATTGATGTTCATCAATAAAATTTTGAATCGGTCGATCTTCATCATAATCTCTTTTTTCAACAACACATCTATGTTTTAAGATGCCTGTCTCAAATTTAGTCTGAACATATTGTTTAGAAAAACCAAAAAATACAGGAATAATCTTTTCAGCATATTCTGCTTCAAATTCCCCTAAAAACTCAGGTAAAATATAACATCCCTCTATAATTAAATTCTGTTCATTTTCTATGCTGGTTTTTATGATACCCTTCAGCATTGGCCAGAGTGCAAGTCCAATCTTCTCAGTGCTATCACAAGGTGTAAAACCACATTTTTCATCAGCTCTAAAAACACCCATCTTGATATTATCAATCGAATAATACGGTACTTTATATTTTTCTAAAAGTGTCTGTGACATCAATGTTTTACCTGAACAACTTGCTGCACTAATTAGTATAATCAAAATGTTTCTCCTTCTATGTCTTTTACTTTATAGTCTGTTATGTATTAAATCTTATTATGAGAACTTCATGTTTTTTTCTCTCGTTCTATGTTTACGCTTTTGATCGTAACTTTCCCAATAAACTCTTTTTTCATTATATTGTGTTCGAGCACCTTTATCTTCATCACTATAACCTACTAATGCTATACCAAGAGGCACGACATAATCCGGTAGTTCTAAATAATCAGCTACAGGTTTAACAGCACTAGGTTGTGGATGCAAACCTATCCAGACAGATCCTAAGCCTTTTTCCGTTGCTGCGAGTAAAATATTTTCCATTGCTGCACTGCAATCCTGTACCCAGTATTTCTGTATGCCACCTTTAGCAAGCTTCATATTCCCACAAACCACAATTGCTGCAGGGGCATTGTAATTACCGAAATACAGATTTTTTCTCAATGAATCCATATTTTCTGTTATTACTATGAATTCCCATGGTTGATTGTTACAAGCAGTTGGTGCTGCCATTCCAGCTTCCACCAAGTGAATCAGTATGTCTTTATCAACCGATTTCTCTTTATATTTTCTAATACTTCTTCTTTTGAATATTATGCTACTACTGTCCATAAGACTCCTTATTGTGCAAATACATGTTGTAAAATATAAGATTGATACGATAAGATCATTCCCTTTTTTACATCTTCATATTTTAGCCACTTCAATTGATGATCTGGTTCAATACCATCATTTATTTTTTTATTTAACTTAATTCGATATATATTCCCGATCAGTTTATAGTATTGACCTCCGTTGACGGTACAATGGTATTCTGTTAAACGATCAACAAATTCATGTATTTCAATTGAGTATCCAATTTCTTCAATGAATTCTCTTTTCAAAGCAGTGATATGATTTTCACCTGCTTCTATACCACCACCCACTAACAGATGGGTATCTCTAACCTGAACAACGCCAATCTCACCTTTATCATTATCAAAAATACCATATACACCTTCACGTTCAATATACTTTTGGTTCTCTATTATTTCTCCAAACATATTTACCTCACCCATATTATATTTTTTTAAGTACTTCCATATACACGTTTTCTTTAGAATCATAATTGTCTAAGATAAATGTTTTAAGATACTCTGAATACTCATCACTCTGATTGCTTCTTTCTGCCCAGGCAACTTCTGTTGCAGCATTTAATAACAGTCCTTTATGTATAATGTCCTTATCAATTGCCTCATCTTTAAAATAACCTTCTAAGTAATTCCTTGTAAATGTCACAGCATGCTTTGTCATCACAGATGTCGGATAATCTGTAGGATCAACAATAAAATTAATGGTACGTGCTATATCGAAAACGGCTGGTCCCAATAAAGGTTCTGCCCAATCCAAGACTTGTAACTCCCCATTTTTAATCATCATATTATACGGCATAAAATCACCATGTAATAGGGAATCTTTTGAGGTGATACTCTCTAACAACTCCAATAACCATGTATTCACTTCAACTGAAAAACATTTGTTTTTATTAAAAAAACTCTTGAAGAAGGCCTTACAATTATTTAATTCACACAGTTCTTGTGTCATTTCTTTGTCATGGAGCATCTTATGTGTTTGTCCTAACTGTTTGGCATAAGTCAGTAATTTGTCTGAATTTAGTTCGATTTCATCTTGAAAAAGCATGCCATCAACTTCTTCCATGGTATATCCTCTTCTTGAATTAACCGTTACCTGGTCATACACTTTTGGTGCAAATTCAGTTGTATCTCCTAAATGTTTCGCTGTATGATACTCTAAAAAAAAGTCTTCTTGATCAAACATGTCTTCTCTAAACAGTTTAAGGACTTTTCCTTCGTCAATTCTATAAACCTCTGACGTTTCACCTTCACCTATCTTTATCATTATTATCTCCTATATCAAATTTATGATCTTCTTTGCATTTATCAATTTATCATCTTGATGTGTGTCTATTGATAAATCATAAGACATGTTCTTATGAACTATGTTGATTTGTCCCTTTGCATTTCCAATACAGCGATCTCCTCTTTCTTGTTCTCTAATAGCTAGAACTTCCTCAGAGCAGTAAAGACCCACTTTTAAAACAGGATAGCCCTTCAATACATCAAAGAAATCTTCTCTAGACGCCTCACAATCAAATAAGGTATCAACAACTACACTTACACCACTATCTGAAAACATAGCAATATTTCTATGAAAATAGTGATAGGTCTCTACTGGTATCAATCTTTTGTCATCTCTTGCTTCCATTAAGTCAATGAAGTAAGCATACTCATCAACGCTCAAGTGAAAATACTCTGGTAATTCTTTAATAATTTCTTTTGCCATCGTCGATTTTCCAGAACTTGACGTTCCATTTAATAAAATAATATGGCCCTTTTTTTGATTTGTTGTTTCCATCTGTTCTCCTAAACTTGTTTTAAATATAATTCAATTGGTTTTTCATAAACAAATGGTTTATTATCCATATCGCGATAATGAAAATCACAATCTTGTTTCTTAATAAAGTCATCAAATCCCCATGCAGTATACATTGCATGTAATTTCTCATAGTGGTCATTATCTATGCCAATCGTTACTTCAGAAAAGCCATTTTCTTTAACTCGATTTAATACTGTACTCATGAGTTGACTAGAAAGACCTTTCCCTTGAAAATCCTTATGAACTCTTAAAGCACATAAGTATGCTCTATTGATGCCGTCAGCTTCATCTTTATCTTCTGAATCCCAGAAAATATAGAGTTCACCAATGAGTTTATTTGAAACATGTTCAATGGTCCAAAACTCTATCATTTCATTCTTCATGCCTTCGATAAAATAATGGTATGTATTGGAACCACTATGGTTCCACAAGGTTTCAAGTTCCGAAACACTTCCTCTTCTAATCTTCATAATGGCCTCTCTTCAATATAGCTCAGAATGTTATACGATCAACACTTAAAATCTTGCCAATTTAGTGGTGTTATCTCATTATTGTTCCAATCTTCTCTGGTAATACCATACCCAATCGCATCATAGACCTCTCCGTTTCTACATGTCCAGGCTTTTCTATAATGAGATTCTTTAACAAATCCACATTTATTGAAAACACATCTCATAGCAAAGTTATCCTGTCTTGTATTCCCTTCTATCCTATCGATATCAGAGTATGTCTCAAAGATATAATCAACCATCCATTTAACCGTTTTAACACCCAAACCTTTTCCCTTATACGCACTAGAAATTCTAACATCAAAAAGAGGTGTGCCATCATCTAAATCATATATTCTTACAAATCCCACGATGTTATTTATATCTGATTTAACCCAAAAGGTTTTAGTACCTTCATTGTCATAGTAATTGTTATCATATGCCGCTCTAATTCTTTCAGGATTTGAATTTGGTGTGGCATGGTATGTCCAAGTATCTGAAGTCATGAAGTGTATCATATCTTCAATATCATGGTTAAATGCTTCATAGTATACGTTCATGATTATCTCCTTTTAATACTAATTTTTAATCCAATATTAGATTAACTCTTTGATGTACTCTTTGATACAAGGAATTTGATCAACATATGTCATAATCTCTTTCAGAGTCGAGATGACCTCTTTAGTCCCTAGGAGCTGTTCTTCTTCATTTGAACTTTCAATTCCTAATGACCTTTTAATGTTATAATCAAGCCATTTTAGCTTACCATCACTTATCGCATACAAAGAGTCTGCAATCGAAAGCAAATTACACTCTCTAATCTCAGTATACGCTTGTAACACACTCTGAAATTCTAATTTGTTTTGTCCGCCATCAGACCAATCCAAAGCAACGTTTAAAAGTTCCAAACCTGCGTTGACAGCTCCTGTAGATTCCCAATCTATAACTACAGGTTCCATATCATCTTTCCACATAATGTTTTTAGGATCTAAATCTCTATGACTGATTACATCACTGCAATTGTCTATTAAAGCATTAATGGCTTTTTTTTCTATCTTCTTAATCTTTTCTAAATTTGAATTAAAATCATCAAACCAAATGGTCTTCGAGGCTAAAGGAGTATATTGATCCCAATCTACAAAATCAATTGAAGTATCGTTCTCGTTCACTTCTTCATAATTCAAGTTATGTATCCTTGCCAATAAGGTTCCAATTTTTTTACATTTCGATTGATCAATCTCCTCTACCTGTAATGTTTTGGCTTCGAGCCACGGAAAAACAAGATAGTGTTGATCACAACACTGTTGTACGACTTTGCCATCAAACTCGACAGCATGAACGGAATTTATGCCACTACGATAAGCATGTCTTGCAAAAGCTTCGGAAAATATGAAATGACCCATCGCAGGTTTTCTTTTCATGATAATAGGATTCAAAGCTTTTACTGCGTACGCTTTATCCTTAACACTTACTTTATACATAAGATGAAGTAGACCACCCGTCACTCTTAATGGTTCTTCTGTCACTTCACCTAGATTAAGTTGTTTAAATAATTCTTGTATCTTGTTCATCTAACACCTTTTATTTACGTCATATCCACTATCAAACTAAGTTTCATTTTCATAACCATTTGTACATATGTTAGTGAAGCGGAGTTTACGCAAATCCCTATAATTAGTTTACTTAAGTTTCTTTTCATAACAATGATAATCCTGATGGTTTACTGGTTTAGAGTCAAAAGTAATTGTTCCTACCTTTTGGTAACCATTCTTTTCATACAATTTAAGAGCTACCTGATTTTCAGAGAAGGCATCCAGTCTCATTAAATTGTAATTTGAATTGATTGCATACTCTTCACACAGCTCTAAAGCCTTTTGACCATAACCATTTCCTTGAGCAGTCGGATCAATAGCCAATGCATGAATAACCAACTGCGAGCCCTCATTGTATTCCCATTTAAGCGATGACCATTCTTCACTTTGAAATTCATCCAAAACGACAGAACCGACTACTTTTTTATTAACAATAAAGAGAAATAATTCTTCATCCTCTATGCATATTTTGTACATTTCACTATTTGGATACTTGTCGTCCCATTGGTAGATGGCATTCTGATTCAAGTAATCAGTGCAGTCACCATAAAGCTTCTCTATTTGTGCTAAATCATCTATCTTTGCTTTAACCATCAACATAAATATGTCCTCTCCAATCGTTAATCATTAATTCATATCATGATTAATTGTCGTTAATATCATTTAATTAGATCATTTCTCCAAACATCTTTTTCTAATAGTTATACTCAAACAGTATTCAAAAGGTTACTATATCTATAAAATATGATAAATGTCTGAAAACTTATCAATAACATAATCTACATTTTTTGAATTCTTTAGTTCAGCTCTTTCTATAAATTGGTTTGTCATTACAGTTTTTATACCAAGCTGCTTTGCACCCTTTAACTCATCAGACCCACCATCACCAATAAATAAACATTTATCCGGTGTTGTTTTCATCTTATTTAGTGCTATGTCATAAATCTCTGCATCTGGTTTTACACACCCTACTTCATAAGAAAAAACAACCTCATCAAAGAGATGAGACAACGGTGATTCTTTCCAGTACATCACATCAATAACATCTGCATTGCTTATCAAACACAGTTTTATCCCTGCTTCTTTTATTTTTTTAAGAACTTCAATAATTTTTCCTTCAACATGTGTTATCGCTTCTTTGAACCGTTCTTCTCTTATGTTTAATAACTCATCTATAACATCAGCAGTTAGGTCCAGCTTTGCTTTTTTTATCATCTCTATGATAATTTGTTTTGGATCAGTCACTTTACCCGTTGCACGATCACTATATAATGCTTCATCTTCAGCGATTTGTTCCCATGCTTCTAAAGACATGCCAACTAGATCGTATTCATTTCCGTTTATATTATTCTTAGGTACAATCAATGTATAAAACAGGTCAATAAAAACTACTTCAATATCTTTTAACATCAATAACCTCAATTTCTACAATTTGATTTATCGTTATCTTTCATCAACGATGAAACCAATCCTATTTTTATATCCTTACACTAAAACACCTCAATACATTTCAAATATCGCCCTTCACCTTCAAAGTAATCCGGCGTTTTAAATAGTTCCTTAATAACAAGCGCTTCATTTACGTGTCCAAATATCTGATGCCACATTTCGTTCAAGATTTCTTTTATATCAACACCATGTTTAACTGCAGATATATCTAATCTCTCATGTGCTTTTGAAAACGATTCTGATAAATTCAAAAAGACTTCCTTCATAACAAGGTCATGCATTGTTTCGATAACACTCATATCTTTCTTTAAAAATACAGGCACTGTTATATGGTATTTATTATTTTTCTTTTTTATATAATTAAAGCTTTGAAGATACTCTAAATACAGATCATCATCACTTTTAAAATCATTCTCATGTACTTTACCATTTAACATTCTCATAATTAAATGTGCACACTTCAAACCAATTTCCTTATGATGAGTTTGAAGCAAATTTAGATAACTTTGTTTCGTGTTGTTTGAACTTTTCATTTGATTGATTTGTTTAATGATTTGTCTTTCAAATCTAAAGAAATCATTTCTATTGCCTGCTGCATCCCCAAAACTAATAAAGGATAAGAGATCTGTTCTATAATTATTACAGCTGCATAGAATGCCTTCGCTGAATTCATCTACTGAATCACTTTTTTCAAATCCAAATAGGATATAGTCTCGATGATCCACTTGTTCTTTTGAGCTTTTAAAATAATCATAGTTGGAAAGTTCATCTATAGCAGAACCATCTAGTATCATACACCCTATAATATGATACAATAATTCATTTGTTTCAAAATTATTAAAACAACTGAGTTTTGTACATAATGTCTTTAACTCTTCATGTCTGGCAATAATTGAATCTGATAGTATATCAGAAACATCTTTTGAAAAGTCATTGATCGCTTCTAAATCATCTTCAACAATGATTGTGAACTTCGTTGAGTAATAACCGTCTATTTCATCAATCATCAAAAGACGTTTCATAATCTCTAGATGTTCTATTAAAAGAGTCTTGTCACAATCGACCTGATTGACTATGTCATCTACTGTGAGTGTATAAGGTTTCTTTCGACCGATTAGATATAACACTTCTGGAATACCTTCACCTGCATACACTTTAAAAGGATTGTCGTCATCAAACGCACCACAATCACCATAGTGATACAACTCTATTTTTTTATTCATTTAAACACCATTCCTATATTAATTTCTTATACCTTTAAAATCATTTTTGTCGTTTCAGTGCCTGATAAGAATCCCATTTTGTGATACACCATTTCAGCGTCGTTTCCTATCGTTACAAATAGTCTTAAAACTGGGTAAGAGCCTTTTAGTTCACTTAAAGCTCTTTTTAACATCATGGTACCAAGACCTTTGTTTTGATAAGATGGTTTAACCGCTATATCAAATACATTTGGCCACTCTTCCCATCTTGAAATCAAACATGCCCCTATCAATTCATTCGTTTCCTTCTCGTAAATAAGACAAGATGCTCTATTTATATCACTATCACTCGTTTCATTTTCAAAATAGTAATCCAGCATCTTCTTTGCTTGTACAATGTCCTCTTCACTTTCATTAAATGCTTCAGCAAACAAATCTAAGATTTCTAATTTATGACTCTCATTCGGTTGTATAATAGTGACGTCATCAGCCCATTCGATTTCAAATTGTTCAGTTGGTCGAATCATACACTTTCTTGACTCCACGCCATTAAATCCTTGTCTATGATAATATTGAATTTTCTCTGGTTTTATACCACCTGCAGTAATTGGAATTGAGGCATCTGACAAAGTTAACAAGAACTTCATTAATTTAGAAAGAATTGTATCATAATCATTATGAGGCGGCTCTAAAATCAAACCACTAATATAATTAGGTTCTAGGAGAACACCACCAATTCGTTTATTATCTTTTTTTATAAAATAACATATCTCATACGACTTCAAAATATTGCAAATTTGATCGAAGTTTGTTCTGAACCGCATATTATCCTCAAGAATCCTATAAACAGCAAAATAGACAGAATACTCCTGCCAACTTACTTTTTCTATACTATACTCGTTACCTAAGTTATATATATTTTGTTCCTTTGTTTTATCGATTTTCATGTCACTCTCCTTTTGAACTGGTAGAAGCATACTTATAAGATATGCCATTCTATACTATTATAAACTTAACTCTTCATTCAAAAAATGAGGACAATAAATAAAACCATAGTCGTAAGGTTTATTCATCCAAATCAATTCCACGGATAAATACATATTGTTCATGCACCCATATGGATTGACCTCCATGTAAATCAAGGCGATAGAATTCCCCTACTTTTTCATTGATCCAACCATTATAACTATAGGATTCTATTACAGGATCATCTACCTTTGGATCAGTTCTATACGATTCCCAGTAGATTTCACTATTTTCTTTTGTACTGACATTCTTAATCTGATCTCTGATACTCTCTGAATAAAGTTCAGTATATTCTACTTTTATCCATCCATTGGTATTTTGAGGTTCAGCAAAATTTGGAATTCGAATATAGTACCATGTAGACATTTCATTGGTGTAATACGTTACAATATTAGTTTTATCGATAACCGGTGCTAACGTTCCAGCTTCTGCGGTAGCAACTCTTGGACTATTCTCTAGAGGTGCAATCCTGATAATCGCATCATTTGGAATGAAGATGTAATCTTCAGTCAATTCATTAAACTGTGGGTAAGTAAAAACTATATGGTCAGATGGTTTATTTATAATCTCTTCTAATCTTTCAATTTCTTCTTTTAATTTGCTCTTTTCATACTCATTGTCAGCAATGAGTTGATTGAGTTCAGCTTTATCATTGATGAGTCTTCTATTGTTTTTACCTAATGTCTCGATAGTTTGATTGGCTTTTTTTAATTCAACATCCAAATCAATCTGAGCTTGTTTCAATTCACGGTTCTCCACTTGAAGCAACTCTATTGTTTCTGTTAATTTCGAAACGTCCTGTCCATTGGAACAACCAACTAAAACTAAACAAAATAAAATGATTAAGATTAACTTTTTCATAACGTCCCCCATGTAAAATCATATGATTAGAACTCTACTGATATACTCTAGCTTTTAAAGAATGTCTGAACTCTACTTATTTCTTCTATATGCTTTCAACCGTGTAAGATTATCATAAGCTAATAGATACTTATCATATTCCTCTTGATCAAAGTCCTGTTTCAACTTGTCTTTAGCTTCTTCTGATGAAAGACCTTTTCTTTCTTGAAAAGTATCGCAAGGAAAGTCATCACATTCACCACAATGCTCAATCTCTTTAGACAAAACACAACTTCTTACAGGACAATTTTGATCAATTCTTTTAGCAGACTCACGAGTACATCTACATCCATCACAGTATATATCCTCCTCTTTGATATCAAGATTGTAATACTTCTTCCATACTTGACTGAGAAGATTTCTTTCATCGTTCTTCTTTATATTGGGAGCATACGCTTTACACAATTCACATCTATAACCACACATTGTTAATGTCATTTTCATCCCTCTTTCTTTTTACTCATCAAAAATATTTTGATTAGGAAAACATTGTTTTGATAATTCCATTCGTGCTGTTTTGTATATATTTCCAATCTGACAAATCTTTAAATTGCCAGCATAATTTAGGATTAACGCAGTATCTTTTTTATTATTTCCACCGCTATGTAATACTTCATAAACTTTTCCACCTTATAATTTTCTTGATTATTATACACTCATAAAACTAATCTTATATTGGTAACAACGGGATGATGATACCCCCTAAAACGAGACTTACTACGTTGGCAATCAGAACATAAATAATAGTTGTTGCCTTTTTTTTCTCTTTTATAAAGGCTGCAAAACCAATCATTTCGAAAATAAGAATGAATAACTCTGCATACACTAAATATACAACGATATAACTTTCAAATGGTGATGCTGTATTGATCCATAAATTGAGAGCACCTTGTGTGATTAGATTGATTGTTAAGAAAACAAACCATGAGTACTTATCTCTATATTTAAACAAGAAAAATATAAAGCCTTCAATCAACAGAGTCAAGAAAACTCTGAGGGTTATTAACACAATGGATCTTTTAATACTTTTTCCTACTTTAATAGTTTTAGTGGAGTAATCAAGCGTAAATATATTACTATACCTGTTGAATTGTCCATTCAAGTCAAAAGTAAAAACACCTTCTTTACTTTCAAATCTAACTCTATAGGATTTAAAATTAGAAATATCAATATCATAAGTGGTATAATAATACTCATTCAGTTTATGATGTTTTTCTGCTTCAAACACTTCATCTTCAACTATAAAACTCACAATAAGATCTTCAGGCGCATCAGATGCAATAATAATAATCGAAGGTGGTTCTGCTGAATTAGCGAAACACTCAGTTACACTAATCAGTAGTAGCAACACTATTAATATCATCTTTCGTGACTTCATAAAACACCTCTTATCAAACTCATATTGAATCTTAATGAGTTTATTGATTCACAACTAATACACTCATATTTATTGGAAGATTTGTACTGATTGATTAATAACTACAATCGCTTGATCATCTGTAAGAGCAATTGTATCTACTTGATTTAAATCTATAGAACCGTTTAGTGATCCCTTTTGCCGATGTACTTTTAAGTGACAATCTATATATCCTAGACCATTTTCATGTGTTGTTGTCATAGCAATACTCCCTGCACTTACACCTAAATAAACACCACCCTGATTCAAGTAATTTTCAAGTGGTAAATAACCATTGTTCATTTTTTCAAGTAAAAATTTTGTACTACCACCACAAACATATATCGCATCAAACACAAGCATTTCATCTAGTGTCATGGGTTGTTCAAAATCATATGATGTAATATGAGTTTCATGAACACCGATATCAATCAACTCCTTTTTACAGAGTGGAATGATGTCTTTTTGATTTTCTGTTACAGCGGCAGTCGGTATAAAAAGTACCTTAATCATGTTAGGTTTCTTTTCAATTAGCTCTATAAATTTATCACCGATTTTTCTATTATCAAATCCAGCTGACGTTAATATTAATTTTCTCAATTTAGATCCCTTTCGTAGATACTCAATTCTAGATATTGTATATGAATCTCATTATTTATCTAATCTCAAGTTTAACTTGACGGCTTTAATGCAAACACTCGCTATATTTTTATAACCAATCTTTCGTTGTAGTTTTCAAATCCTTGACTTCTAAAAAACTCCCCTGAATTATTGTTCTTTGTCCAGTAATTCATTTCTATTCTTGATATATCTAATTCCTTCGCGTATGTCTTAGCAAAGTCTACCAAAGATTTACCAATGCCTTTACCTTTAAAATTACTTTCAACACATATTTGATCGATCAGAAGTGCTGAGTAACTCTCTTTAAAGTAATTGGCTTCACTGTACTTTATATTTAACAGCATATAACCAGCAACCACATCATCAAAGTAAGCAACATATGCAGAAGCTTTTTCATTTTCCAAAGCATCATCAAAAAGCTTTTTCATATTCTCCTGACTATAAGGTTTGAATAATTCCGGCTCAATGTTATGATGTATCTTTTGTACATCATGATTTAAAGTTGCCAATAATTCTGTATCACTTGTTTTAATAATTTTTATAGTCATATTCACTCTCCTATTTAATATGTCCTTAAGTTAAATCATCATATGAAAGATACTTCCTAAACACATGAGTATCTTTTGTTAAACCATTTTATAATGTTAAACAGTCATGAGACATAGGATTAATCGTTTAAAACATAAAAGCATATATAAAAAGTTCTCCAAAATGAAAGTTTAGCAGCTTCTCGCTTTGACTTTATTTAGAGAACTCTCAGATCTCATAATTGAATTAAATTTAGAGCATGTTTGGATTCAGAATAATTTGTTTATCTATAATCGTTACCTATTACTGATCAAAATACACCCTACTTAATTATACTATTTATTTGTTTTTCATACATCAATTTTTACATTTTTTTCTTTCTTTTTCAATATTTCTATCTTCACTTATATGGTCTTATAAAAGCTTCTTATAAAAAAACTGCTTTTCAGCAGTTTAAGTCAGAATCTCATTTTGATCATTATATTGCCTAATCAATAAGAATCTTTTCCCACTCATAAGTTATTCCACCGTCTTCAAAACCTACGCTTTTGTACAGTGTCTGTGAGGTTGTATTTTTACCGCCAGTACCAACATATACAAATTTAGTACCTAATTCTTTCACTTTATGCATACCATCAAGAAGCAGTGCTTTTGATATGCCTTTACGTCTTTGTTCTTCAACACATGCTAATGGTTCTAAAATAGCCGTTTTACTGACTGGATCATTCCAAATGGTACAGTACGCAACAATTTCTCCGTCAGGTGTTTCAACAACTAAATCAAAAGCATCTGAGTAAGATGGTGAGTTCATTAAATTCATGTATCTTTCAGGTGTCGTTTCTTCTCCGCCAGTTGCCAAAACAAATAGTTTTACTCGACTTCCAATATCATTACCAATTGTCTCACGAATCTTAAAGCCATCTGGCAGAGCAGTTTTAGAACGAATTGATGATAAGTCACATATACCACTATATCTATAACTTGATGTTCTTGTATATCCTTTGTCTAAAAGCATATCGTTCATTTGAACATCGTTTATATTTATATCAAAGATCACTTTAGAACCTTTTTCATAAATATGATGTTCAATGTAATCAATGACTTCTGATATAAAGTGATTCTTATCTGGAAGCAACGCGATGAAGAATTCATCATCCTCTGTATTTATAAATCCAATAGTTTTACTTTTATCATCATCAGTTATCAACCAACTGTTCTGAAGAAAATCGTCAGGATTGTCTCTGAATGCATATCTTTCAAAGTCTAAATTTCCAACATGCATCTGTGTATATAAATGTCCAGTATCAGAACATCTCTTCTGGATAATGTTCCTCATTACCTCATAATCACTCTCGTTATCAACTCTACAATAATTTAACATTGTATTACCTCCTTCATATTATAAATAGAACCTTATTACTCATTCATATATCGATTTAACTCTTTTGCTAATAATATCATATTTTCTGCTGTATCATCTGGAAAAGCATATGCTCTTAGGGTTTTATTAGCTGGTCTAATAACAATAGACCGATCTCCCTCTGACCATAACAGACGATAGTCATTTGTATAGTTACTTAATGTTCTAGAATTATCCGGCAAGTAGGATATAGAACTGACTTTCTTGTCATATAATAAAGCTTCAGCATTTTCTAATTCGACAACCTCATAGTCACCACTGTCTTCGGTTGATAATGTGACAGCAGATTTCTCATTGAGTATCATTACGATTTCAAAATATGAATTCTCCTTATTTTCTTGTTTATATTCAAAGACAATTTGTGATGGATCTTGTCTCTCCAATTGATAATAGAAATACTGTTGTCCCTGATGTTCACTCGCCAGCTGATTCAATTCCTCTTGCGTAGGCATAAGATAACCGTAAGCAATGTCAATTTGTTGTAGGATAAATGATTCCAACACTTCAGGATAGCAGTTTGTTAAATCAACGGTTTTAATAAATTCACCATAGTCATCATATGAAACGAATGGATTCCAAATACTATAAATTGTCGGATCAGCTGTATCCAAGACTAAACACAGTTTATCTCGATAGTCTGAGGAAGGTATAATTTGATCAATCGCTCTCTGATCCTCATGAGCTTTCAACCATTCAGATTCATTTTCAGTAATTGTTACTGCCATCGTATCTTCACCATTTTGCAGTTTAATAATAATATCTGAAGCGGCATATGCTCCTACAGAAAAAACAAGTAGTAATGCAGCCACTAATAACGGTCTTCTATACCATGTTTTACTTGATCTATTCTTTGTTCTTGTACTCAACTTCTCCATAACAGCATCACTATGATCTGTTGTTAAATCCGATTCATTAATATACTCTGATATCATTGACTTTAACTTCTCTTGTTTCATCTTCATTTCCCTCCCTTTCATATAGTTTGATGAATTTTTTTCTTGCGCGTTCGTATTTCTTCCGAAGTGATACTTCTGATTTGATTAATATCTCTGACATTTTTTGATAACTCATCTCTTCATAAATTCTAAGATATAGAAGATTTCTCTCTTCCAAAGTTAATTGAAACAATACTTTTTTTGTTTTAGAACTTATCCCTGTATCTTCTACTTTTGTATCCGGAAAGTCTGGGATACGGTCATATAAAATCACTTTTCTCTTGTTCTTTTTTTTCAATTCATTCATTGTATGATTAAAGGTAATCTTATAAATCCAACGATTGAATGAGGTTCCGATTTGATATTTGTCTAAGTTATCATAAACCCTAATAAATACATCTTGCATGATATCCTCTACCTCATTACTACTGTTGGTCAAATATCTTATGTATTTATACAATGACTTCTGATAATATCTAACAATCAGTTCAAAACATACTTTTTCTCCTGATTTAACGCGTTTAACTACAGATTCTATTGTTTGGTTATCCATGATCTACACCTCCCTTTAATTGCCTTTACATACTATAACAACTGAAATTGAATAATGTGACACTTTCAAATATTTCTTTTTACAAAAAAACATAATCCACAAAATGTGGATTATGCAGTTTATAATTCATAGACTAATAAAATGAATCCATAATCACATATATTTAGTTTAATTCTGATTCAAAGTATCTTCTATATATTGATTTATTTGCATTTCCAATAATTCAAGTGGCATACTACCATTCTTTAAAACTGCAGAATGGAAATCTTTGATATCATATAAATCTCCCAATGATGCTTCTGCTAAGTCCCTTAATTCAAGTATTTTCAATTGACCTATTTTATAAGCACAAGCTTGACCTGGCCAAGAGGTGTATCTTGTCACTTCACTAGTTGCCAGTCCTTCAGATTGCTTAGCATAGAATGTCAAATAGTCAATCGCATATCCTCGCGACCATTGTTTCGAATGAATACCCGTATCAGCAACAAGTCTCGCTGCTCTTAAAAGTTCAGATTTTAAATATCCAACTTCTCTGCTTGGTGTATCATACAAACCCATTTCATCGGCTAACATTTCAGCATAAAGCGCCCAACCTTCAGTAAATGCTGTATTAACTGAAAACTTGCTCACTAGCGGTATATTGACCAACTCAACTTCCTTGCTTCGCTGCAAGTGATGTCCTGGTACACCTTCATGAAATGCGATAGGGTTTATATCTATATCACGCTTGATAAATCTTGAATCAAGAAAATATGCGCCCTCTCTTTTACCATCCATTGACGGACCCATATAATAGTTCCCACCGTAAGAATATTTTAATAGTGTGTTACTTTTAGGAATATCCTCTTCATGGAAATAAAGTGGTAATGTTTCGTATGCTAAATCCATAACCGATTGAAACCTATCAATCGTCAATTGGCTTTTATAACGTTTATCTTTTGCTTTCATTTCAGTAATCATATTATTAACACTGCCATTGTACCCTAACGACTCACTCATTTCTTCTAACTGTTTGACAATGCGTTCAACTTCTTTTAGACCCAACTCATGAATCTCTTCTGGTGTATAATCAGTAGTGGTATAATATTTTAACGTATGCTGATAATATGCTTCACCATTAGGCACTTGCCATACCCCTCTAGTTACTCGAGAGACTTCCAATGAATCATTTAACGCACTCACTAAGTTCTTCATAGCAGGTATGTAGTTGTTTTTAATTGCCGTCTTAGCCGATTCCAACAATTCAGAACTAACTTCCTCTTCTAACTCAAGTGCTTCAATATCCTTCTTAAACTTTCGATAGATCGCCATTTTGTCAGGTTCATCATAAAACATTCCCGAAACTTGAACGATGGTCTTTTTTATCGATTGAGGATCCATTACATACCCTTCTGCTGTATTACTTGTATAACGCGTTGCCATATCATTTATTTTTTTGCCTGACAATTTATATCTTTCAATTAAATTTTCAGCGTCTTTTACATTCTCAACGACATGCATCTCGGTTAATAAGTCATTTAGATACCAATGTTCACCATCAAAATGCCCCATAAAAATAATATTCTTAAAAAAACTTATTCTCTCAAGTTCCATCTCTATGTACCACTTTATATTAAGGAAATTCATCTTTTCATCAAACTCTAAACCGTCTTCTTTACCTTCCATGAAATCCAAAGCTTCTGTTAGAAGTATCCTCATCTCTTCTGCTGATTCTTCAGTTATATCATTTAGTCTATTCTTTTCTATCGATACACCATAAAAAGATAAATCACCAAAGAAATCTACTATCTCAGGATTTAAATCTATAATTTTATATCCTAAATCCTTATAAAACTCATCAAGTGTCATTTCTGAGAATAAAGGAACATCTTCTACAGCCGGTTCATCAATAACATCACTATGACTGTTACACCCATTTAAAAATAGCATTAAAACTATTATCCCAATATTAATTATTTTTTTCATTATTCCCCCTCAATTAAAATATCGCTTAAGTTATCTAACATGCATTTATTCAATGTTTTTTCAAAACAGTCATTGACATGTTAGACATATAAACGACTTTTTGATTTGTACTTACTCGAATTAATATTTATTGTTTGTTACCTGTATGGTTTCGTCATATATTTCATCCATGATCTTTGAGAATTTTTTTAATTCTACTAAATGAGGTTCATGAGCTGATTTATCAAACCAATAAAAGTTTTTCTTTGGTGCTTCAATGAGATTATAATATTCCTCTACAAGTGATGATGGTGTATTGTAATCATATCTACCTGCACAGAAATATACAGGCACTTCAAACTGTGTATATTTCTCTCTAAAGTCAGCTTTTTCACGATTTAAAAATAGTGTTTCAATAGAGAATGTATTCCCTTGTAAAAACTTAATACCATCATTCCAAGAATATTCTGGTGAAAACAGTATGCCTTTTATGATTTGATTTAAAGTGATCACTTCAGTTTCATAACCACCATAATGTTTTAACCATTTTCTCTGTACAAAGGTATCGGTTTTACTATTTTCATATGGTGGTCCACCAATTTCTTTTAAGTCCATTAAAGCTTTATCATTATTATCAGTAACAGCTTTTTCAAGCACATAGTTATACGAAATTCTCTCTCCATCGACATCGTCAATAACTTGACCGATTCCCACATAAGCAAACACTTTTTCAGGTGCATTTTGAATGGTTTCAATACCTAACACAGTGCCCCAGGAATGTCCTACAATATAGACTTTTTCTCTATCAAACCGATAAAGCAGATAGTCAATTAGCTCTAAAGTATCACTCTCTAACTGATCTTGACTCATTGTCAATCTATCAATATCTGATGAATAGGATTTTCCTGATCCTCTCTGATCCCAGTTGACTACAACGAAGTTTTGTTCTAAATCTTGTTGATATTGTCTGGCATAACTTATAAAGGAATAACCTGGTCCACCATGTAGAAATAACACGATCGGTTTATCTTTATCTACCCCTCTTATCATAATCGTTTGTTCAATACCACCAATCTCAATAGCAGATAATTCAGCAATACTGTTTCCTACTACACGAAACTTACCATCTCTTATCTTAGGTGTGAAAGACGGAAAAAATACAATCGCTATTACCAATATTACAATGATGATTTTTTTTCTGTGTTTTATTTTAGTAATGTAATTCACCTCTTAAATGTTTATATAACACCTTTGTTTCATAGAAAACAAGATTAAATTCATTTATCTCAGTAATCTAAAACACGATTCATAAACAGGTATAATAGTTGAGTTATTATTATAATGACAACAGTACTTCCCAATATGATGTATTCAGAATAACCAGGCCATATAAGGAAAGCAGCTATTACAGGCAAAAGAATACTCATAAAACCAATCATGATTGTTGACATAGCTGAAATGCTCTGTTTAACAACCATCGCTTCAGTGTGCCATGTGAAATTGGGATGTTTCAGATTTATTGTTAATCCCAAAACTGCAATGAAAAAAGCATATGACAGTGGCGTTATAAATAACAACAGTGTCCCTAGATAAGACTGATCTGTCTTTAACGAAAGAACAACGGCACTTACAATTGTCGTTGGTAACAGAATCGTTAAATTGACTGCAATTTTACTGTTGGCTATCTGTCTCATATTGATGGGTAACGATTTAAGTATCCAAAAGTTCTTTCCCTCTAATGATATAGCTGAAGAAGTTGTACAACTCATCACAAGCATTAATGAAATAATCATCGGACCACCTGCTGACACGATTTTTTCTAAACCTGGTACCTTCATAAGTGTTTCAAGCATGTCTATTCCAAATACTCCTATCATCACTGATAGTATAAACAGAAACAAAACACCAATACTTGTGTTCAGAACATATATGGATGACATAAAATATCTTTTAAGTTCTTTTTTGTACAATGCAATGAATGGTGATGACGTCTGTAACTCACTTAATTGATAACTGGTTTTTGTGCTATTGGTTATCATGCCTGTGTTAATTTCGCAAAACTTTAAAGAAACCAATTTAACAAAAACAGAAAATAATGCAATTGAAATGAACAGGAACAGAGCTAAATAAAATATATTGTGATTCAGAATTGCATTGGCATACAATTCAGCAATTGGATATATAGTATACATTTGCTTTACAAGAGAAGCACTTATATTAGCTAAATCCTCAATTTGGACTTTACCTAAATTTGAAAAATTCAAATAAAAAACACCAAGAACTAAAGCGAAGGAAAGTATGGTTACAGCCACATTCTTGTGTTTAAACTTTGAAGATATAAATATTATAAGTGTTCCTATTGTAAAGGCAAGAGTCATTGGTATCAGTGGTATTGCTAAAAAGCTGATTAACATCATCAGAATTGAGATATGACCATTAGCAGTAGCTAATCCATATATAATACCCATAGGTAAAGTTAATACCAAGGTAAGAAACAAGTTCAATATGTAGACCATTAGAAATCTGCTAATGATAATCGAACTTACTTTTACAGGTAGAGACATTAACATATCATAATCTTTAAATCCGAATAAGATACCATTTGTCTTAAATACCGTTAGTACAATTATGAGGATACTGGCTGTGGTGAATGCATAAGCAGGAATGATATCAACCATCCCGCCATTTTGTAAGGATATCGCTGATAAAAAACAATAACACCCCAGAAAGTTTCCAAGCATGAAAATGCCAATAGCATTCAGTAATAGGGTTCGTTTTTGTTTTTTGTCATTTGAATATCTTATCTCATTGAATCCAAATAGACTGAGCAACTGGACCTTTAAAAGCAAAACACTTTTATTACTCATTATTTGTTGCCTCCATAAATATTTCCTCAAGTGTATTGTTCATAATAATATCCTTCGTTTTACCACATGCAATTAGTTCGCCTGATTTGATCATAGCGATCTTGTTACATAATTTTTCAACAACATCCAAGACATGAGTCGAGAAGAAAATAGCTCCTCCCTCTTTACACATTTCATGCATCATGTTTTTTAGATGTAAAGCCGCTTTAGGATCTAAACCTACAAACGGCTCATCCAGAATTAATAACTTGGGTTTACGAATAAAGGCAGATATGATTGCTAATTTTTGTTTCATACCGTGCGAATAAGAAGATATTAAATTACCCAATACACCATGAATTTCAAAGAGCTCTGCCTGTTGTTTAATTCGTTCTTCTCTATCACGCTTGCTAATCGAACAAATATCACTTGTAAAATTTAGATACTGGATACCTGTCAAATGTTCATACAAGTCAGGATTATCAGGAATATAAGCCAATACAGACTTACACCCTATTGGGTCCTTCTTTATCGATTTCCCGTCAATAAAAATTTCTCCTTCTTCAAATTCCAAAATGCCCACAACCGATTTTATAGTAGTTGTTTTTCCAGCACCATTATGGCCGATAAAACCATATATATCTCCAGAATTAATCGTTAAACTCAAATTGTTAACAGCTTTCTTGCCACCTTTATATACTTTTGAAAAATCCCTAATGGAAAGTATTGCATTTGCTTCTGTAATCATAATAAACTCCTTAGTTATAATAAAAATCCAATGATTTATAATTTCCTCCGCATTAGGATTTCATAATTTACTTATCATTATTAACTTAACTGTTTTATAAGTTTTGATATGCAATAAGTGAAATATCAAAGTACAATAATACCTAAAACAACCTACACTAAATTATATCAATATGACTATCTTGAGACCATAACATTTTGAATCACATTTGCCTGAATTAATATAAAACACAAAATTATTTCTAAAAAAAAACGCCATATAGACGTGTCCTTTGAGCTAATCATAACCCTTAAATACTTCCATCAATTGATACTACCAATAGGTACATATAAGTCCAATTCGCAATAATTATCATCACAAATGGTCTCATCGATATACTCAAAATAACCATAAATTCTTTCTGTTATACCATGATACTTCTCAATATAATAATCTCTAAAATTCCAAATATCATTTAAATGTTGCCATGTAATTTCAGAAGCTGGGAAATTACCAACAAACTTAAATATGATGTAATTATTTTCTGGAATTTCTAAACATTGAAACCCTTCAGGTAAAGTAGTTTCTTCATCCATTTCAACTCCAGTGAAGTATCTACTTGATTCCTCTCTTTCAAAATCTTGCATTGTATATCCATAGTACACAGTCGGATTCTTAGGTTTATCAATCAAAAGTCTTTTATTAAAGTAAAAATCATTCCCAATATCTGTAGGTTTACTTTTAAACTTTTCTTCAATTGTTACTCTATGTTCTATGCCGCCGATTTGAAATGCAGGCAATTTAACAAATCTAGGTTTTGCAATAACCGAATCTTTCAAATCTATAATAAATGATAAATCCATTTTAGGTGTTATATTGGCTCCAATTGTACCATTTCTGAAATAATGTGGTGAAACGCCAAACTTGCTTTTGAATGCTCTTGAGAACGACTGTTCATAGTCATAGCCATATTTCAGAGCAATATCAACAACCGTGCTATTGGATTCTATCAATTCCTTCAGACAACAACTCAGTTTCCGAGAACGAACATAGTCCATTAAACTCTGCCCTGTTACAGTCTTAAATATCCTCTGCAAATGTGACTTTGAAATCAAGTTTCCTGTAGCAATTATCTCAGCCGATAAAGCTTGTTCGATGTTCACTTCTATATAATTAATCGCACCCTCAACATAAGATATTATTGGATTGCTAGTCATGTTTTCACTTCCTTCATTTATGTAAATATTAAATTGTCATCTTGTTCCTATTATACATAATTTGCAAATCTAAAATAATAGTTAACTTGACTAAAAAGTGTTTTATCATATTACCTTTGCTCATAAGATTAGAATCACTTCACAAGAGATCACGCTATAAAAAGTCGTCCATATTTATTCACTAAATGTTTCTTTATTAAAAACATATAAAACATCATCAGTTTCAGTCGCTACACCGCCTGCTGGTTCATTAGACTTATTTGTTAACAAGAATATTTTCATGATGTTTTTTTCCTTACAAATTGCCTTTAGAGCATTTAACAATCATCTCCTTAAATCAATCAATCAATTTACGAGTAATTATAAGAATCTTCAAATTCTCAATTGAAAGTACATACACATCAGAAACTATAACAAAAAGGAATCGCCTAAGAGACGTTTCCTTTTTGTAAGCATAAAACAACTTAACATTTAAAGTCCTTTGTTACTGATCTAATGGTTTTGTAGCATTGGAATCTTTTACTAAAACAATATATTGGAAAAAGTCCAATACGTCATCACTCAGTTTATAATACTTACTCCCCAACTCCTCACCAGTAAAAGATTTATACATAGGTTCTTTCTTTATCGGAGAATTTTCACCATCCAATTTATAAATATTGACGTTTTCTCCAATTTGATCATTAACATCTTTTAGAAATGGAAATACATAATTGGTTTCAGCAGTAGCATACACACCACCTGCTTCTCGACTCATTCGAGTACAATTCTCATAATTATAAATAATTGTGAGTACTTGTCCTTTATAAGAAGACTTATCAGAGTTTAACCATCCTGCAAACCATAATGTACCTTTTTCTATATGTTGAATCGTATGATGCATGCCCCACTGTCCATAGTATTTACCATCAGGTAATTCTTTATCAACAATAAGAAAATTTTCAAATATTATTTTATCTCTGACATTATTCCAATTACTATTTTGTATATTATCGTAAACTACTTTACTATTTATAACATTGTCATTTATAAGTTCAAATAGACTGAAGTTCTCACCAAAATACTCCCTAAATAATCTTTCATTTTCTCCAATCACATCTTTTAACGTCTGAGAGAATCTATACGCTTCATCTCTTGCTATTGTAAATTCTGATGCCTCTCCATAAGAGGCATTTTCTAAATAGGTCGAAGTTTCAATTAATCCACTTAAAACAGCTTTAATTTCATTAGGAGCTGCTGTATCAGGAAGCAAATCAACCAGTGCTTTAAACGCCGTATCTACTTGATGTTCAACATCAACACCGACAACTTCTATTTTTTTATCATTTGGTAAAGTCTTATTGTATTCATAGAGCTCTATCCAATGATTATAAGTCTCATGGTTCCAACTCATTGTGCCACGTAACGGTTCAAATAATTGTTCTAATATTAGTTCATCACCTGTTTCTAGATATTTGTTCAGATAATACGCACTACCAGGAGATGTTTCACATAAATAATACTTAAAACCGACCTTTTCCTTAAAGTATTTTAGAAATGTCATTCTTAAAGTAGTATTCATTTCTATGCCATGCATTTCTCCAGTAAAGAAGATTTCATTATCCTGTAAATCTTCTTCAAGAATCTTTAGATCTTCAATTTCATCACTATTTTCTAAATATAAAGATTGATAGTTGTTCATCAGATAGTCTTCTACACCAATCTCCTCATTATTATTTGCACTACCAGTGTTTGAGGTAATTTCATTCGTATCGTCGTCACTCTTTGTACTAACAGTTGTTAAGGCACTTTCACTCGTATCATCGTCCAGATCATCACTATCATTCAAATCAGCAGTTTTAGCAACAGCTTCATTTTCTATATTATTTCCCTTAGACACTATATCTTTTTCATCAAGACAACCTGTAAATAGCAACATAAGAATCATCACTGGTAATATTAATTTAATTAACTTAGTTTTCATATCATATCCTTTCGATCAAATTACTCAAAACAGCATATATTTACTTTATCAAACATGTTCACTAGTTATCTTGGTAAGCTTCTTTATCAATTAATGCTAATCCTAGTTTAATAACTTCTTTGAAACGTTCATCACTTATAGCAATATCTACAGTATCCGAAGGGGTATGAATACTGTCGTAATCCAGGTGAATCAACATCACTGATGGGATATCATTCAGTGCAAACATGACGTGATCACTACTTCCCATTTCAACCGCTTCATATGACATATCCAGACGTTTTGCAACATCTGCTACCTCTTCTCTTAGATTGTCTCCAACAGGTAGTGCAGAACAAATCAAAAGAGGTAAATCATTTATAGATCCTACCATATCTAGATTGATCATTTTAGTTGTTTCTTTATCAAACTCAATCGGTGGATTTTCAACAAAATAACTCGAACCTTTCATACCATCTTCCTCACCATTGAAGAGGACGAAAACGATTGTATTTTCCGGTTGTTCCGATTCACTTATAAGTCGTGCAAGTTCAACTACAGCACCAACACCAGAGGCATTATCAAGTGCTCCAGCATTGTACGTACCATTCATATTGTTTCCAGTATGATCAATATGAGCGCCAATTATCAAGGTTTCATTTTCTCCATCTTCATTCTTACCAGGTATCACACCCACAATATTTGAAGGTTCAACTTCAACAAGTTCAAAGTCCATACTTACCTTTATCTCTGCTCCTTCTTCACTGATACTACGAAGATGATCAAATACCTCAGGGCTCATATTCATCAATATAGGATCATGTTCTTCGAACGTCATTCCCTCTTCTCCTCGAAGAGCGTGGCTCACAATCATACCACCGGATCCTTTTTGAGTCGACTTTACTATAATCCCCTTTATAATAATTTCATCTTTTTCTATAAACTCTAACAACCTCGTTGTTGTATTATCATAAAAAACATCTTTAGTCATTAAAAGTACCTTACCATCTAACTCCTCTGTGTTATTAAGCAATTTGTCCACAGTATCAATATATTTCATTTCTGCAGTAAAATCTGCATCATAATAAGTCCTTCCAACATAGAACTTTTCAGCAAAATCAACTTGAGCTTCAATCTCATAATCACTTCCAACAATACTTATTTCAGTAGGTTTTACTGGATATATCGCTCTTTGGCTATATACCTGTTTATAACCATTTAATGACTCTGGAGCTTCTAATCCGATTTCTTTGAATATTTCGACAATATAATCTTCAGCAAGTAGACTTGGTTCTAAACCCGCTTTCCTACCTTCATATTCCTCAGAAGTTAACATCTTTAAAACATCCATAGCTCTCATCAAATCTATTTTATTCACATCAAGATATTGAAAAATCTCGAATGAAGTTACATCTGATTGTTCATCATCCGTTTCACTCAACTCTTGTTGGTTATCATCAGTTTCATCCAATGCTTCCTGTTCATTATCATTTAGAATCCGAACTACTTTATTCACTGGTTGATTGGGTTCTTTCGAACTGCTTTCTATACATCCAACTAATGAAAATAAAACAATTAAACCCATTATCAAGTATTTTATCTTCTGATTATGTCTTGTCATAAATCAATCTCCTTATTATTCTAATCCCACTAATAATATAAAATGAATATTAATATTGCAAAATACTGAGTTGTTCACCTTTTCCAATAGCGTCATTTTCTCAATATTCAATCTTAATATAAGTATAGTATGTAAGAAATTAAATGAGACTTGATCGTCTTAAATTGTAATTCCGTGGTAATATATTACATTTAAGAAATACATTTGATTTAACATTGCTAATTATGTTCTTCTACTTCACTGCTGGTTTAACTCAAGCTTAGAAAACCATATCAGTTATAATACAAAACCAAATGTTTGTTACAGATTCTTAACAAAATTACTTCCGCTTTTTCTTTCGCCGTCATTTGTTGCAATTTATTAACAAATGTCATTTTTCACTAAAAAAATCAGGAGCAATCACTCCTGAGTCGTTTCATTTTCTATTATGTCTACAAACACCATATTATTAAATAAATCAATTGTACTATCTCCTCATAACAATAATACAATTTAATTTTCCATCGTCTCTAAAACAAGTTTTTTAAGATAATTAATCTGTGAATTTCTAACTACAGAAGAGTATTCTTTTGAAACCTCTTCACTCATTTGTATGTATAAAAGCGCTGACTCTAATTCATCTTTATGTAGATACAGTTCGGCACAGGCTAATAATGAATCTATTTTTAACTTGATTGACTTACTGTATTTTGTGTTTCCACTGCACTCCTGTGATTTTGTATAACAACTTTGTGCTTTATCATACTCTCCAAGTTTAACGTAATACCTTCCCTTGAATAGTTCAGTAAAAGCTTTCAAATATCCATAT
>Ga0209379_10000146_pt1 | contig 83647 bp, 67 predicted proteins | sample tdDd001_FD_187124 | JGI IMG/M metagenome (GOLD analysis project Ga0209379, IMG submission 187124) | Marine sediment microbial communities from the Atlantic coast under amendment with organic carbon and nitrate - tdDd00.1 (SPAdes)... | ecosystem: Environmental > Aquatic > Marine > Coastal >...
TTTTCCATTTTCCAATTATTAATGACTCATCAAAAGTGGGTTGAGTCTCTTCGTCTTCAGAACACGAGGTTGAGAATAGCGCTATTAAAGCAAGGCTTAGAAAAATTAATGCGAACCGTTTCATATTTTTTTTATTTGTTTATGAATACACCTATTTCTTACTGTGAAATAGGATGCAAAAATAATACTTTATTGTAGTAAATGAGTGAAGCTTCAGCATTTAGATTTTTTTTATTGTTTTAAGTTCTAGCTTGTGGGCATTTCAGGAAATAAAATCAATCTTTTATCATTATATTTAATACTCATAATATAAGTTATTAGTGGATGTTAAAATTGAAAATGATGAAAAAAAGTAATTTGAGAATCTTTATTTTGCTCGCATTGACCTTATTTTTTATTGCATGCGACAAAGATGAGCATCAACCTGAGCTTGTTACAAATGAAATCGTTGAATCATTCCGCATAGAAACAGGACTTCAAGCTGTATTTGTTTCAGATACCGCTTTGTTAAATTCGGTTACGGCTTGGCAAGGTCAGGGCGATTATCCTGGTGTTGATCAATGGTCCACTGCCAAAATACCCAATAATTTTGATTTATACGGCGGCTTGCCAGGCCAATCAGAATATTACACCATTAGCAGCACCTTAACGCTTGCTGACACCTTACAGCAGAATTATTGGGAGAGTTTGCAGGTGAAAGAAAATGTGCAGTTTGGTTACAGACCCATGGTTGGTGTGTTCGAAATGAAAGATACTTTGGTGGTTGCTCTTGCGAAAACTTTAGCCAATCCGCAATATGGTAGTGGAGGCGCTTGGCAGATTTACGTTAAGGATTTTGCTAAAGATCTTACAGTTCTTGATACCGTTTACCTTAAGGATTGATATGCAGGTTTAATAAATAGTCAGCCCATCCAGGTTTAATAAACAAACTATTAAATGAACCTGAATGGGCTTGTTCTTGTTTCCATTCTATTTTAAATTAAGTATCATTTATCAGATGAATTTTATGCATCAAGATAATTCATCTGATAAATAGTGAAATGCCACGTGCAGTAAGCCTGCGACTTGATATCAATCTTTTTAGCATTTTTAGGTTAACAGTTCAAAAGTAATCTTCTTAGTTATTCTAAGCTAGCAAAGTAATGTTGGTGCGTGCGTTTTGCTCTTTGGCTTCGCTATCTCCCTCTGAAAACTGAGAATAAAAATTCAACTAATTGAATCTGCGATAATCAGTTTTATCTGCGGGGAAATTATGAATTTTAGACATCACGATAATTCATTTTATAAATAGAGGAAACCCGCCAACCCTACATACCTATTTTAAAAGCTTCTTAGATTTCGCCTTTTTCTGAGGATACTTCCCTGGTAAAATAACATTCAGTAGTTTCTTGCCAATTAGTCCCAAAATAACTGCGAAAGCTAATCCGATTGAGCTGATTAGAAGGGGTAATATTTTTTGTTCTTCTATGTCTTGCATGAAAAAAAGAGCGATGGACACAAGAATAATTAAGCCTCCAAAAATGAGCTTATTCCGAAGTAGGGGAGGCTTTAAACTTTTAAAACGAGTGATACCATCAACAATACCTGTTGCAAAAGCCAGTAACATACTAAAAGGGAGTAGGGCGATACAAAATTTGATGACAACCTTAGACTCTTCGTAGAAGAAATTAGGGAATAGTAACTGATTAAGAATAAGAAGTGGAATCAATACCATAAAACTTTGCGAGAGATGAATAGCAATGGGATGCAAATCCAAATTCAGAATCATTAATCGATTTAAAGATACTTTTTCCCGATAGGGTTCAAATACCTTATGAGGTAAGCCACATGCTGGACACACATCGCCAAGCTTGTCTTTTTCCATGACATATCCGCAGGGACGGCAACGAACGAGTTCTTTCATAAAGGGGGATTTTGTTTGCAAGCTTAAGGTATAATAAATTGTTTAATAATAGCTGTTTAAGTATCAGGATATTTAAGTTTTAAATACGAGTATGGTATCTGTTTATTTTAAAAGAAATCGTTTTTATGAGTTTATTAACATTTAGAAGGTGTCAACTTTCCAAATTTCGAATTAGTTTTGGATATTAATATCTTAAAATCGATAAAGCTGAATTCTTTAGAAATAGAGTGGTTTAAGCTTGGAATCTAATTGTAATATTTAAATAAATATAATGAAGCACTTAATTATTTACTGTCATTTTAATGCTGATAGTTTTACAAAAGCAGTAACTGAAAAGATTGTTGATGTCGCTAAGACAAAAGATCATGAAATTAAAATTATTGACCTTTATGCAGATCAATTTGACCCTGTATTAAAGGCTTCCGATATGTCACCTGATTCGGGAACACCTGAAAACATACTAGCTTATCAGGAACTCATTAAATGGGCGGATCATTATAGTGTGGTTTACCCTTTATGGTGGGGACAAATGCCTGCGATTTTAAAGGGCTTTATCGATCGTGTATTTGCCAATGGTGTTGCATATCGATACGAAGATCAGGGACCAGTAGGTATCTTAAACGGACGTACTGCGAGAGTGATTATCAATACGGGAACACCAGATGCATATTACGCTCAAGATGGTATGCACGAAGCTCAGGTGCGTGTAAATGATGGCGGTTTGTTTGGCTTTTGTGGTATCGATACCGAGGTAACTTTCTTTGGCGATGTGCCTATGGGAAGTGATGAATTGCGTAAAGGTTATTTGGAGCAGGTTTCTGATTTAGTACCTTAATCTTAGATGAAAAATAATAATGAGCAAGTGAATTTTTAATGATTTGCTTGCTCATTTTTTTTGATCAAGATTTCCAAAAACCAACTTTAAAGGTCAAATAATATAATTGTAAGATTGTACACTTAAAAATTAAACGCAAAGTCCGCAAAGAGTTTCGCAAAGGTTAAATGGTTAATCTGTGAAAATCTGAGTCATCTGTGGTTTATTAATACAGATGATATTGTCAATAATGTGGGAGCGCAAAGCTCTTGATCTCGCAAAAGATAGCTTAGGGCGAAGCTCCAATTTTCTAGTGCCGGATTGTTTTCTAAGCATATAAATCTTTAACTTTATATAAGCAGATTTTTTAATGAGTCATTCTGTTTAAAATAAAGTGTATATGAAAAAAGCAATTATAATTGGTGGAACTTCAGGTATTGGCAAAGAACTGGCCCAATTACTCGTAGGGAACAATTATAAAGTGGGTGCAATTGGCTTAAAAAATGGACAAGAAGAACTTTCTTATGCTCAGTCAGATTGTTTAGAGTACCGATATTTTGATTGCACAAAAGAGAATAATTCAATAAGGATAGCTGATTTAGTGGAATCGCTAGGAGGTTTGGACCTATTGATATTTAGTGCAGGAATCGGAAATTTGAATAATAATTTGGGCTTTGAAGTCGAGAATCGTGCCAATAAATTAAATGTTTTAGTTTTTACTGAAATTGCAGATTGGTCATACCGGTTTTTCAAAAAACAAGGGAATGGCCATTTTGTAGCCATTAGCTCTATTGCTGGACTAAGGGGGTATCGAGTAGCACCAGCTTACCATGCTGCTAAATCGTATCAAATACGATATTTAGAAGCCTTAAGACAGAAAGCTTACAGAACGGGTAAGCCCATTTATGTGACAGACATTAGACCAGGCTTTGTAAAAACAGAAATGTCAGCGGGGAAAAAACAATTCTGGGTTGCACCAACAAAGAAGGCAGCGAAACAAATATTTGACCTAATACTACGAAAAAAAGATGTTGGCTATGTTACAAAGCGTTGGCAAATAGTAGCCATCATTATGAAATTATTACCAAGCTGGATTCATAAAAGGATGTGAAGTAACAATTTGTTATTATTAAAAATAAAAAAGGCTGTTCTCAGATTAAGCATTAAGCTTTCTGAAACAGCCTTTTTTCGTTAATGGATTTAGAAGAATCGATCAAGCTTAACTTCATCATCAATTTTAGCCTCTGGATTTTCTAATAATTGAAGCATTTGTTCAGAAAAATGGGGTGCAAGCATAACACCTTTGGTTCCTAGCCCGTTGAAAATGGCCAAACGGTCGTTTTGTGGGTGTATACCTAAAATGGGACGTCGATCTTTTACGGTTGGTCGCACACCTGCCCAATGATTAAGAATCGCATAATCCGTATCAATCAATTTGTCTAATTTGGTGAGAAGTTCAGACTTCCCTTTCTCGCTGGTTTCTTCATCTATAGTATCCCACTGGTAAGTTGCTCCTACCTTAAAGTGATGCTTGCCTGTAGGCAAAACAAAAAGGTTTTTATTGAGGATATAATCCTCACATAAGCTCTTGGCCTCAATCTCAATGAGCTCGCCCTTTGTCAAGTAAAAACTATCGGAAGGGAAAAGTGAGTTTTTGGCATCCTGATAACCTCTGCAGAAGATAATTCTCTCGGCCGAAAGATCTTTCCAATTTACATATTTGTCTGTAAATGTAACATCTTCAATCTTGAGATGATCTTCAACAAGATGATGATGCTTTTTAAAGAACCGACGCATGCTTTGAATTAAGACATTCAAATTGCATGAACCTGTTTGCATTAAGGCACCATAATGCTCAATATTCTTAAAGCCATCCAGTTTTAGATCCTTATCGATTCGATCGATATAATGATTCATTTTTCCCTGCTTGATTCTTTTTTGCCACATGGGAAGATCTTGTTCAGCCAGAGGTTTAATCATTTCTTTTTGTTGAATGAATTTTACCGAAAGCAACTTTTCCATCTCAGCATAGGTCTCATACATTTTAGGAAACAAGTCGTCAACCATCCAACTTTTGGTCAAACGTTTAAACACGAGTGGATTTATTAATCCTGCTGCAACTTCTGAAGCTGACTTTTGTTTTGGATCTACAACGATTTTAAAAGGGATGTTATTCTTGTGCATTTGGTAGGCCAAAAGTGTCCCAGCTAAACCTTGTCCTACGATTATATATTTGATCATTTTTTTAAGCTTGATTTATTCAAATATAAGGAATATGATTTTTGATTAGTCCTTAATGACTTGCTACAGGCTTATTTAGAATGGGAGATCCTTTGTTTTCCTATCTCGGGAATATTCGTGTTTTACAGCAATTGCTCAATTATTCACCCTTTTTGAAAAAAATATCCTCCTTGTTTTTTTAGATTGAAGATATCTTTGAGCATCAAGTTAAGATACTTGTAAGCTTTGATAGGAAAGTATTCTGATAGAAGGAATTTTAATTGGATTCCATCTAAAATAGAAAATTAGTAATATAGAGGTATTAAACAATAGAATTTTGAGACAGGCATTTTATAGCAAATGAACTGAATGACGATTTTCTTTTTTACCTCCGAATAAAATATTAAAAAGAATATAAAATTAGAATTATGGCAACCACCCGAAGATCATTTCTAGGTAATCTGGCTCTAGGAGCAGGAGTTATTGCAGCAGCCCCTTTAGCAGCTTGTTCAAGTACTAAAGACGAAAGTAACTTAGCTTACATCAAAGCTGCAGCTTCTAGAAACCCAAGCATGAATTTTAATATGTGCGGCTATGCGGCACCGAAACTCGATACGGTTCGTGTGGGTTTTGTCGGAATTGGAGATCGTGGTTCGGGGGCGGTTAAACGGATGACATATATCGAGGGGGTTGAGGTTACGGCTCTTTGCGATACAAGACAAGCAGCGGTTGATGGAGGACAAAAAATCCTAGCTGATGCAGGACTTCCTAAAGCGAAGGAGTTTGTTAATGGTGATTTAGGTTTCAAGGAGTTGTGTGAGAGTGGTTTGGTTGATCTGGTATATATTGCGACACCATGGGAATGGCACGTTCCTGTTGCTATTGCTGCAATGGAAGCTGATAGCCATACCGCAGTTGAGGTTTCTACAGCTAAAACAATGGATGAGTGTTGGCAAATGGTAGAAACTTCGGAACGGACTCGCAAGCACTGTGTTATTCTGGAAAACTGTTGTTACGATTTCTTCGAGATGTTAACCATTAGTATGGCTCAGCAAGGTGCTTTTGGAGATCTTGTTCATGGTGAAGGAGCCTATATTCACGATTTAGATTATTGGCATTTTAATAAGCCCAAAGATGATAAAATGTCGGATGGTGCCTATACAAAAATGTGGCGTTTGCACGAAAACAAACGTAAGGCAAATGTTTATCCAACTCATGGTTTGGGCCCAATTTGTCAGGCGATGAATATCAACCGTGGTGATAAAATGGATTATTTGACTTCTATGATGTCGGATGATTTTACCTTGAAGCATCGTATTGCTGAGATGGCAAAAGAAGATCCATTCTTCGAGCAATTTGTAGGATGGGAGATGCGTGGTAATATGGATATGCAGATGATTCGTACAAATATGGGACGAACCATTATGATTCAGCATGACATTAGTTCTCCAAGACCTTACTCAAGAATTCACATGCTGAGCGGAACCAAGTGTTTTGCACAAAAATGGCCTAAGCAACATATTGCTTTCGGACACAATGTGATTGATGATGCTAAGTTTAAAGAGTTGGAAGATAAGTACACTCCTGAAATCATTCGCAGAGTGGGTGAAATGGCCAAACAAGTTGGTGGTCATGGTGGAATGGACTTCGTGATGGATTGGCGTTTAATTGATTGCTTACGTAATGGTTTACCAATGGATATGGACGTATACGATGCTGCAGCATGGAGTTGTATCACACCATTGAGTGAGTGGTCTATTGCCAATAAGTCGAACTCAATTGAAATTCCTGACTTTACACGAGGCGCCTGGAAAACCAATAAGCCAATTGATTTAACTCTAAATGGAGGTGGAACAACAGGCGTACGTAACTTAAAGAAAGCTGATTCGAAAGGACAGTTAGAAGTACATTAAAAAAGATAACTTACAACTATTCCGGCTATAAGCCTTGCATTTAAAATCGGTAAGATTTATAATGTGAGGTTTATCGTCTTTTTTGTTGGTTACTGTGGGGTTTTATAGAAAGGTGATGAAGTGCTAGCTATTAAAATGAAATTCCCGGTAAATATCCCAAAACGTCCCATTATGCTTTAGAAGGAATAGACTTTTGCTTACAAAGGAGGCTTCGAATTCGCGCTCATTAAATAGGCTCCACGCTTTCTTAAAGGCTTTTTCTCTTAAATCTCTTGTTGCAATGGTCATGTGAGGGTGGAGTTTTTGAGTCAGAACCGTTTCTTTAAGCTCAATTTTCTCTTTAAAAATCTTTTTAAAGTCTGAATGAACCGAAACGATGGGTTCATGGTCGGCAACTTTTACAAAAATCACTCGGGGCGAAAAACAGTCAAAACCCGATAATTGAACTTTAAATGCATTTTGATTTGATGCAAATTCCCGCAAGCTATTGATCAAGTGTAGCTCAAATTCATCACTGCCTCTAAAAGGCATTTGCATCGTAATATGTGCAGGCGATTTTAAGGCATGTTTTGCATCAAACTGTTCTTTCATTTCTTCTTTAAACGCCTTCATTTGCTCCCTCAATTCCAAGTGGGGTATAAGGGCAATAAAGTAAAGGTTCTGCTGCTGATCAGACATATGCGTAGTTGTTGTGCACTGTTTTCTATTTCTAATTCAAAATCGTTATCCATACTGGTACAAAAACGGCTACTAAAACTGCAATCGTCATTTGCCAATAATAATTAACCACGAATAAGCCACTCAATAAGAGCAATTCATCATCTATATTTGAATCAATTTGTCCGCTTGTAGATGAACCAGAGTATTTAATAATACCCCCTTCTGAATTAAAAATGCTCCATTTTGTATTCCATAAATTGTCATATTGCCAACATATCGTTTCATTATTAGCTAATATTAAAGCTTTCGTCATCCAATTATTATAAGTTATTACTCCCATAACTCTATTTTCTAAGCTGTTAATAATTTCAGTACGTTGCTTAAAAGCACCTTTTGTCTTAAATGTATATGCCTTACCATTTAATTGGCCATTTGCAGTTTGTGAAAACGTCTTATCTTTTAATATCCCAATCTGTTAACCATTCGAATAAATGTTATATGAGTTTGAAAAAAGATGCTTTTTCCATCTGAGCTTAGTTTGCATATTCTGTCATTTTTTCTATTAAACCGCCAAGTAAATAAGCCGACTAAATTTATGTTTTAAGCAAATTCATTTAGTTGGATTTCTGGTGTTTATTAATTGCACTAAGCTTTCATGCTGCGTATCATTGCCCTTGAGGTCTAGCTTTTGTTAGCAAACGTATTACCTACTTTTCAACTTTAATTCAACATTCTCTTTCTTACAAGCATCCATTATAACAAGTAACTTATCCATTTTTACATTTTTGTCAACTTCCAACTGAATTTTCATATAGCTTTTTGCTTCTTTCAATTCCTTTATTTTTACAGCTAAATCTTCGAAAGAGATTTGAACTTTGTCTAAGTAATAAGTTTCTGTGCTATCAATAAAGATAAAATGGTCAAACTGGATTGTTGTATCCTGTTTTGGCAAAAGAGTTCTCAACGAGTTTGCAGCCCCTTTGTCCTTTCTTTCTATGTTACAGGAAAATAGAGAAATAAATAATAAGAGAATTGGAATTAGTTTCATTTTAAATATTTTGTGTTAATTGTTCTAAACTTTTCCTCATAATTAGTATTCCTGTTTCATTCAAACGAGAACTATTCACTAATTCAAATCCATTGTCAGTAAGTGGATACTTTTCCCAAATTTTATAATCAAATTATTATTAAGCAACCATTTTATCGACGATTGCATCTCTTTTTTAATTCGCTTGCTTGTGTTTCTTAATTGATCTAAACTTTCAAACAGCTAATCAACGCCCATAGAATTTAGCTTTTGTGGCTGTTGCACAACTCAAAAAACACAAAAAAACTATAATACACCATTTTCAAACAATCTTAACGGATTGATTTGCAAGGCTACTTGTTATCATGTATTGTAACAAAGCGGTGAATTATTCAATTTATGGGGTTGTGCAACGGTTACTTTTGTTGTGTTTTCGTGTTTATACTTCTTTCTATTTAGATGTTATTTGTTTTAAATTCTAAAGTGTTTTTAGTTATCAAGTTTGAAACCTTTGCCCTTTTCTCTAATAAGTCTTTAATCAACTGATAGTCTATGCTAATTGGTTTATTAAAATAAAATTTTAATCTTTCTATAAATTTTAAATCAATTTGGTAGAAGATAGTTTCAGCACTTCCCGTTCTAAGATCTTCATTTCTGTAATTATAAAAGTTTCCAATCATACCGAATCCTTCTGTTAAACCTAATGTCCTAATTACCCAACTTCCTATTACATCTGTAACCCTTGAAGTCATATAGAAAGTGAGAACTAAATAATTACTTTTCAATAAACCATTACCTGCACCAGTCTCATAAACATTGTTTATTTTCCGATAATGCTGAAACTTAAATTTGATTTTATTCGATTTCTGATTGAATTTATAAATTTCGATAGAATCTCCTTCTTCTCCAATAAATGACGTTATCCAAAAACCATTAATTGAAGTGTTCTTTGTTTTATAATGGTAGTCTTTAATTTTTCTTTTAAGTATTTCTAAAATTTTAAATAGTAAACCAACTAAAATAGAAGCAAAAACCCCTTGCCAGAAAGTTATATTATTAAAAGCAAAAATGTCATTTAGAGAGCTCATAATTTTTAAAATTGTTTGTTATCAATCATATTATTGAAACATATTACACCCAGTTCCATTTTACATGTATGTACAGTGAGATAGTTTACAGTTGTACAAGTCAATAATTAAAGAAAAAAAGATACTTAGCCATTTTCATGAGCGACTAACTACTTGATTTGCAGGCTTAGAGATTGTTGTGTTCATCGAGGAAATAGCTAATTATTAAATTTATGGGGTTGTGCGACGGTTACGTATGTTAGCAAGCGCATTTATTCATTTACTATTATTTTTAATTCATCTTCAAATGGCTCTGGTAAATTCTTCCCAAATACTTTAACTCTTAAAACTATTTCATCGTTAATACAATTTTGACCTGCAACAAATCGAATAGGCACTTTAAACACAGCTACTGGAATTTTATGTTTTACATCTCCAATATTTTCAAAAATTAAATAGTCTTTTTCAGATTCAGTGACTTTGGGGTAATGCATTTCATCCCAAGAAGGACTGACAGGCGTATAATTAAGGTTGTCCAGCCAGCTTCCATTATCTGGTTTTCTACATACTGAATTCGCAATTAAAAATTTTTCATTCTTGGATATTCGTATTTCTATCGATGAATCTTCTATGTATTCATCTCCATTATTTGTAATTGTTAAATTAATTTTATTCGCATTTTCTTCAAAAAGGTAATACAAGTCGTCTTCTTCATAGGTCTCCTTAACTGATTCAAGATTTTTCTTTAAAGTTGAAATACTTCTATTTTTATATGGAGTTCCTCCAATCATAGGTATTTCTTGATTCATCAACATGATTCCCAGAGCATCTGATTGTTTTAATTTCTCTTCTTTTTCAGTTATGATTTTTTTAATTTTACTTTCTGCTTTATCTGAAGGATAATTTAAATTATTAACAGGTTTCAGAATCAATGTTTTGCTGTCAGAATCACCAAATTTTAAGTCAATTGATCCAGTAAAATTCCTGGCACTAATTTTTTGCGAAATAAAATAATCAATGTCTTTCCTAGTTACTCTCGTTTGGTGAGAACCTTTTCTTATAAAGCAATCTCCTTTCTTTAACTTTCCAAACTCCTTTTTTAACATGTAGGGAGGGTTAGAACAGTTTTTAATTTGAAAAACACCTAATTTTGTAGAATTCAAATCATATGGATAATATTTGAATTCAATTTCAGGCTCTACATTTTCATTGATTAATTGTTGATAAATGGCTTCATCAACAAAATCTTCATTTATTCCTATAATGTCTCTTTCCCCATTAGCTTTATGGTTCACTCCAGTAATAATATACTTATCCTCACTTGTTTTGGAGTTAGCCATAGAGATTATGTCTTTAAGGAGATTTTCAAACTTATTTTTCTGGTATTGAATAGCCTTAAAGTCTAAAATGGTATTCTCGTTCTCAAATTGTATGATATCTTCTAGGTCTTTCATAATATGCTTGCTAACGTATGGCTAAAGTGCATTGCACTTTAGCCCACTTATCTGTTGTTTGTTGTAAGTAGTTGTTATTACTGCCCTTACACTCTAATTCTCTTGATGAAAAACATTTGAAATTTTGCAAAACATTAAGTGCTATAATCAGTTGATATAGATAGTAAGGCTCCTAAAACTACAAAACAATAGACTAAACAGTATTTTTAAGCATGGTAAACTTTGTAATCGAAATCAATATAGAATCGATTTGCATAACAAACCACTTTGTTTCGAAATATAGGTCGCTAAAACGCGAGAAGCTCTTTTGCTGTAAAAAATGAGCAATCCATTTTGCATATTCGTTTTTTAGTCTAAAAAACAAGTCGCATTTCTGGAGGAACGATTTTAGCCCTCAAAAATACTTACTTAAAAAACGAGAAGCCTTTTTTTCAAAAAAAAGCCTCCTGTAATTCAGAGTGCACCTTTTACACAAATAAGGGTGCTCAAACCAAAAAAAAGAGGGCTTAAAAAAAGCCATTATAGCCTGTGTTTCTCCAGTTGAGATAGAGATTTTGTCAATGGGAGGCACAACAATAGGAAGGAGAGATTCCTTTTTCCAATTGGAGACGAACTTTGATTCAGGGGCGACATAAAAGAGGCAATTATCGAGTCATTTTCTGAAATTGAGATAGAGAATTCGGCCAGGGGCTGGTGATTTAAGTCAGGGAGATCAACTTTTGACCAATTGGAATAGGAAAAAAACCGAGGGAAGGGGTATTCCTTCTCGGGGCTAGTGCCCATAGGGGATTCAATTATTCATCTAAGTTTTCTAGAAGTTGGGGTAAAAAAAAACTCACCAGTTTTCTGATGAGTTTTATGTGAACATGGAGGGATTATTCTTCGCTTCGCTCATCATGAACATGTTACGACCCCCAAAGGGTTCTCATCCCAAAATCTGGTGCAATAAAAAAGAGATCAATCAAATTAATGAAAGATCTCTTTTTAGGTGAACATGGAGGGATTCGAACCCCCAACCTCCTCGGCCGTAACGAGGTGCACTATCCAGTTATGCTACACGTCCGTTTTTGTCTCAAAGACCCTGCAAATATAGGCATTCTAAGCATTATAAAACAAATGTTTTTTGAAGTTTTTTTATTTTAATTTTTCTACTCTTAAAGAAATGGAGCTTAATTGAAGATTAACAAGTGCTTAACAAATATTACTTTTTCTTCGATCAGAATAGAGTTATATTTAAAATCAGTTTAAATAAAGATCGCACCAATTAATTCAGATACTATGAAAACGAAAAGAATATTAGTCGGACTAGCATTTGTGATGAGTACATTATTTGTAAGTACCACAACCAATGCCCAAAAGAGTTTAGATTTAAAGCTTGATAAAAGCAAGCTTGAATGGACCGGTAAAAAAGTAACTGGTGAGCATCATGGCCATGTGACCTTTAAATTTGGTAAACTTGTAATGAAGGGTACTAAAATTGTTGGAGGAGAATTTGTAATGGATATGACGACCATCAAAAATACAGATATTAAGAGTGATAAGTATCGTGGAGACTTGGAGAAGCATCTAAGATCGGATGATTTTTTTGGTGTTCAGAAATTTCCTGAATCAAAGTTTGTTATAAAAGAAAGTAAGTACTTAACGAATGGCTCTATTCTCGTAAAGGGAGAGATTACCATTAAAGGCATTACAAAGCCATTGGAGTTTGAAGTAGATTCTCATAAGCATGGAGAGTCGGTTCATGTAAGTGGTTTGATGATGATTGACCGTACTCAGTTCGATATTCGATATGGCTCAGGTTCATTCTTCGATAATTTAGGAGACAGAACGATAAACAATGATTTTGAAATAAAATTCGACCTCATGTTTTAGATCGAGGGAATTAAATACAAAAAACGCCACATTTAAATGTGGCGTTTTTTATGCTTTGAGATTGGTTATCTCAAATAAATATCCATTAGAATGAATAAGCAATTTCGAACTCGAACTGACTCATTTTAATTTCAATTGTTTGATTAGGAACGAAATTTCCTTGCATGGCTTGCTCAGCATCAAAATCCATCGGATTAAAGCCTTTAACCGAAGTTTCAGGAGCGTAAACAATTGCAAAATGAAGAGCGTTCCCTTTTTCGCTAAGTTCTTTAGAACAACCTAAAGTAAAATGATTGCATACAACGCCAGGAGCAAGGATATTAAACATCACTTCTGATTTCTTAATAGGTTGGTCACAGTGAGAATAACCGGCTCTTAAAGTCCAGGTATCGATTCCTGCATATTCAGCACCCAGTTTGAATACATTGATGTCCTCCCATCCAAATCCAGAACCTTTATCAGTTCCCAAAGGAGAAAAAGCTGGATCCATCGGCGTTTTCATTTTATTCGATACAGAAGGAACATCAGTATAATCGATACGCTTAAAATCTGCCGCAAATACCCAATCTTCATTAGCTTGATAAGCCAAACCAACAGTCCATGTTGATGGGATATTGAAATCACCTTGTTCAGCAAAAAGACCAGCATAGTCATCGAACTCACTCATATAAAGCATCGTTTGGTAACTCGCACCAACACTTAAATTTTCAGATAGTTGACCCAAGTACCCTAATTTGAATCCCATACCAAAGGCATTGTCATGACCATTGTCAGATAATTTTGTAGGATCACTAGACATTCCTGCAAAACCAGCGATACCACTAGCTTCAAAATATTGGTAAGCAGCAATAGCAGTGACACCAAAGCTGTGTTTCTCGCTAACTTGGTAGGCATAACTCAAGTTTAAGAACATTTGTCCCAGATCAACACCCGTTCTTTTATCAGGAGCTCCAAATGTTCCAAAACCATTTTTAGGAGCATAGTCTGTATTCATTCCACCATTACCGTACATGGCTACAGAGAAACTACTTTTGTCATTAATTAGCCAGTTGGCAGCAAAATTTGGTATAAAGAAAGTCTTGCTATCACTTTCGACAGTTCCTGGGGCTAAGCCAAAAGTATTAGGCATGCCAGATGGGTTTCCTGTAACAGTGTAGTTGCGGTCTGGTCTAAATACAGTTACACCAAATTGGTATTGGTTACCTAGTTTTACTAAGGAAGCTGGGTTACCATTAATAAGTGAATTTTTGTACCATGCGATACCCGCACCAGCCATACCTTTATTCTGTGTTCCATAGGCAAGACTAAAATAGCCATCAGTCGCACTTGCTGTTTGATTTGAAACTATTCCAGCCAAAAGTAGGGAAGCCGAAATAAGTAGTTTAGATCTCATTTTCATAGGTCAATGATATTTGAATATTAGTTGTTATACCAGTTTAATTTCAAAATCATCTTATAAGATCAATTTTGATGTTAATTCGGTATTGTCTATTGCACTAACAAAATAGTAACTATAAACCTATGTAAGTATGTTGTATATCACATATGTACATATGGAGACTTGTATAGAGCAAGATAAGGGTGTGATAATTAGAGGAATAGTGTTTAAGGATTTTTTTCAATAATAGACTTATACTTATTTGGAACAAATAAAGGAGGTTTTGAGAGGCAATTGATACTGTTAATCTGTTAAAATTCACCTTTTTCTCTAAGGCTTATGAGAGTAGCTTTTCGTTGAATTTTATTCGTTAAAGTTCGTTCAAATTTTGAAATGAGATAAATAGCACGAGGACGTTGGAATTTTTCTAAATAAGAGTTGATTTTAGCATGAATCTGCTTTTTTTCGTCTTCATTTTTCTTTTTTGATTCAATTAGAAGAATCATCTTTTCACCCAGATGTTCATCAGGAATACCAATTAGAAAAAATGCCTGATTTATGAATGATGCAAGTTTTTCTTCTATTTGTTCAGGGAATAATTTAAGGCCTCCTGAGTTAATGACATTGTCGAATCGTCCTAACCACTCAAATTCAGAATCTGATATAAGACGAACAATATCATTGGTTATTATTGCCTTATCTAATAGTTTTGGAGCCCTGATTTTTAAACAATTTCTTTCGTCAGTTGAAAGCCTAACGCCATTGAGTGCTTTATAGCTATTTGATTTGTTCAAGCCATTTAAAGTCTTTATCGCGATATGAGAAAGCGTTTCTGTCATACCGAAACTGGCAAAACATTTCGGTTTAATATTTTGAATCTGCTCGCAGAGCTTAATGTCTACAGCACCACCACCAATTAGTATCGTTTTTACTTTTCCGAGTTGAGTTTTATTATGTATGCTATTTTTGACTTGAAGAGGAATCATCGCTGCAAAATCAACAATCTGACTGAGTCCTTCTATTGGGTGTCCATCTGGTTTAACACAGACCAAATTCATTTGCCAAATTATAGCACGAACGATCATCATTTTACCTGCGATAAATTGTGGGGAAAGACAGAGTAGGGCAGTGTCCTTTTCTTTGAAATTAAAGAATTTTCCTGTCATTAAGGCCGACTGGGCCATCTTTGCTTTTTCAAGCAGAATCTTTTTGGGATTTCCGGTAGAGCCTGATGTTTTGGCTGGCACATCCATTTTCTCATCAAACCATTCAAGGATAAAACAATAAATATCCTCTTGCCATTGCTCCGAAGCATTTTTAATTTGCTCGTGGCAAAAAACGATAAGTTGATTTGTATTAAGTTGAGAAAAATTAAGCTTTAAGCTGTTCATTGAGTTCCCAGTTTTTAGATTGACTGTAATTTAGTAAACCATTTTTAACCTCAAGTGGTGATTCTATATTATTTGTGAAAAGTTGACCGGTACCCAAGCCTTGTGGCATGGGATTATTCAAAGTGTAAGCCCACTGTGCTATTGCATTCAGGCCAATGTTCGATTCAAGTGCCGAGGTCATCCACCATGGAATATTTTGTTTATTGGCAATATCGATCCATTCCTGACTGCCTTTAAAACCACCCACTAAACTCGGTTTTAGAATAATATACTGCGGTTGTATTTGTTTAATGAGCTTTATTTTATCTTCTAGTTTGTAAATACCAATGAGTTCTTCATCTAAAGCAATAGCTAAGGGTGTTTCTTTACAAAGCTTGGCCATAGCTTCCCAGTTTCCTGCACGAATGGGTTGCTCTATGGAATGAATCTCTAGCTTGGCAAGTGTTTTTAATTTGTTTAGGGCTTCATCAGGGTGAAAGGCACCGTTGGCATCGACTCTAATTTCAATTTTATCAGAACTGAATTTTTCTCGAATTGATTTTAAAATAGCAATCTCTTCGTCAAAATTGATCGCTCCAATTTTTAGTTTAATGCAATTGAAACCAGCATCAATTTTTTCTTGCACCTGATTTTGCATATAGGTTTTATCACCCATCCAAACTAAGCCATTAATGGGGATACTGGCTTTAGCATCGGTAAAATCAGAATGGAATAAAAGGCGTTTTCCACCATTTTTAAGATCTTTTAAAGCCATTTCAAATCCAAAATGAATCGATGGCCACTCCATCAAATCCGTATCGAAATACGTCTCTAAACGGTTGATGTTTTCACAGACTTCTTTAATCTTATCCTCATAGTTTATTCTATCATCAGGGCTTAATCCTCTTATTATGGAACATTCTCCAATTCCTCTTATATTAGGATTAGAATCATCCCAAATGCGAACAAACCAAGCCTCTTTTTTTGTAAGAATACCTCGTGATGTCCCACTTGGTCTTTTAAAATCTAAGGGGTAATAATGAAAATCGGAAACAAGCATATTTAAAAAGATAGAGGATTATTTATAAGAGTGTGCCAATACCAAAACTCAAACTGAAAAAGAAACACGACAAAGCCAGTTTCTTTAATTCTGGATCTAAAAGACGAGGCTCACTATTTTTTAATACGATACTCAAATGACGTAAAATAAGTGGGAAGCTCAATATGTAGATGAATTGGTAGATATTACTATAGTTGAGAGTTGTATAAGAAATGGCGAAAAGCATGGCTAAACTTAGAATGATAAGATGGTAATTTTTTGCTGCTTTCGATCCTATTTTTACAACTAAGGTTCGTTTCCCTGTTTGTGCGTCATTTTCAATATCGCGCATATTATTTAGATTGAGAACCCCTGCACTTAAAAGACCAACAGAACTCGCTGGAAGCAAGATATCCCAGTGAAGAAAACCTGTATGGAGGAAATAAGAACCCATGACACCAACTAAGCCAAAGAAAAGGAATACGAATAAATCGCCAAAGCCCATATAACCATAAGGATTTTTCCCCATAGTATAATTGATAGCCGCTAAAATGGCTAGAATTCCAATTGCAAAGATAACAAGAGCCTCTTGTAAATTAATAATCTTAGCGGCTTCATAAATCAGGAAAGAGCCACTTATAAATGAGAGCGCTATAAATACAAAAAGCATATGCTTCATTTCCTTTTTACTGATATCACCACTTTGCACAGCTCTTTCTGGTCCAATACGGTTTTCGTTATCCGCACCAGAAATAGAATCACCCAAATCATTGGCCAAATTCGAAAGAATTTGTAAAAAAAGTGTCGTTGTAATCGCTAAAACAAAGATGTAAATATTGAATTTATCATGAGATGCAGCAATTAAACTTCCCAATAAAATACTCGAAAGAGCTAAAGGGAGTGTTCTAAGTCTAAAGGCATGTATCCATGCTTTTGTTTTACTCATAGTCCGTTTTTATTTTTTGAAATACAAATTTAACCAATTTAAAATAATGGCTTAAGTTTATTTGTATCATTTTTAGCTCTCAACTCTAATGTGCTCATGTAAAAGCTCTTGTTCTAGGATTTTTTATTTTGTAACTTCTAATTCACTTATAAGGATATAAGTGATGGAAGCGTATTCTTATTGATGCGATCAACTTTTAATGTGTATTTAAAATGAAAATTTTTAGAAATTTTGATGAAATTATCGATTTTGCTATTGAGAGTGAAATGGATGAAATAAAGTTCTATTCAGATTTAGCTGAAGAAATGGAGAGGAAGAATGTGAAGCTTTTGTTTAGAAATATAGCTCTGGAAAAAACAGCTCGAATGTTGCAACTAGAGAATATGAAAGACATTGGTGTTTTATTGGATATTGAGAATATCCAGGATCTAAAAATTGCAGGTTCGTTTTGTAAAATCGATTTTTCAAAGAAAAATCTATCTTATCAAGAAGCCTTGATTATGGCAATGAATAAAGAAAAAGAAAAATTTATTTTATACCAAGAGCTGGCTGATTGCGCTACTAATAAGGAGTGTAAGCAAACATTTTTGAGTCTTGCTAATCAAGAAGCACGTCAAAAACTTAAGTTGGAAATTGAATATGATGAATATGTTCTTCACGATAATTAGGACGTTGCATTTTATGGAAAATTGAACTGTTGTAAGTTAAACCTGATGTTATGGAAAAATATAATAGTATAGATGAGGTTTTAAATTTTGCTATAGAGCAAGAGCAAAGTGAGGTGGATTTTTATAACGAGTTAGCGGATAAAATGAGTAAACCCAAAGTGGAACATTTGTTTCGTGATATTGCACTTGAAAAACAAAATCACATTCTCAAGTTAGAGGCAATACGCATCAGTGGCACTTTTGATCATGACTCCTACGATCAAATTAAAGAACTAAAAACGGATCATTATATTGCTGATGTCGATTACTCCAACGAGGATCCCAACTATCATGATGCTTTAATCATGGCAATGGAGAAAGAAAAAGCAACTTTTATGTTTTATTGGGATTTGGCAGAAAGAGTATCTTCAAATGATTTGCAAGATTTATTCTACATGCTTGCTTTACATGAGGCAAAGCAGAAAGTAAAGATGGAAATAGAGTTTGATAGAGATTCTCAGATAGAATACGAAGAATAAATTTATTGTTTTAAGGATAAATAGCCTCACGATGAGTGAGGCTTTTTTTGTTTGTGTTTGCTGAAGTTATGATAAAAATTGTTAATTTTATCGGCCTATCAACCTATTATCAAATACCCAAATATGCGATTTAAATACCTAAGCATTATTAGTCTTATCATTTTTCTTCTATCAGCAACAAATTCATTTGCTCAAATTTCTCATGGTGGTTACCCTCACTTTAAGGATAATGCCAGTCGAATGAAGTTTAAAACGGTTTTGATGCCTGTTGAAAACATGCTTTTAATCAAATCTGAGAAAGCAGGTGAACAAAAATCTAGAGTGAAGATTGCCAAGTTTGCGCATGAATTTGTAGTGAATAAGACAACGGACAATTCTGGTAGCTGGACCACTTTACCAAACGGACAACGTGTATGGAATTTAGCTATTTCTTCGCCAGGAGCTTATTCACTCAATTTAGTGTTTGATAGGTTTCGTTTGCCAAAGGGTGGACGATTGTTTGTTTATAATTATACCAGTGATCGAATTCTTGGCGCCTATACAGACAAAAACAATAAGCCTTCCGGACGATTTGCAATTGAACCCCTGGCAGGTGACGATCTCATAATTGAATATATCGAACCGATAAATCCAGAATTTAAAGTGGAACTTAATTTAGGTAAAGTTTATCATGCTTATAAAAATATATTTAAAATTTTAGATTCTAAAAGCTCATCTACAAAAGCTGGATCAGGCAGTTGTAATGTGAATATCAATTGTCCTGAAGGTTTAAATTGGCAAGTAGAAAAACGCGCAGTTTGTCATATTACTTACGCTGGATGGATTGGGACAGGTACACTAATGAATAATTCAAAAAAAGATGGTCGTCCCTATATTTTAACAGCTTACCATGTTATACACGAGCAAGAATTAGCTGAGCAAGCTATTTTTTATTTTAATTATGAAGCAGAATCTTGCGAAGGGACTTCAGGTACAAAGAGTCAAACTATTTCAGGATCGAATTTGAGAGCAACAACGGATCGTTTGGATTTTAGTTTATTGGAAATGAGTTCGGTGCCGCCATCTATTTACCAACCATACTATGCAGGCTGGGATCGATCGGGAGATGTTCCAAGACAAACAGTTTGTATTCACCATCCTAATGGTGATGTTAAGAAAATTTCAATGGACGAGAATTCTCCTTTAACAGATACTTATATTGACTCCAAGTACACATTTGATTCTAATACACACTGGCATATACCTAATTGGGAATTGGGTACGACTGAAGGAGGGTCATCAGGATCTCCCTTATTTGATACAAATCATAGAGTTATTGGTGATCTCACGGGAGGAGATGCCAATTGTTCAAATTCTGTTGATGATTATTTTGCTAAATTTTCTGCCAGTTGGGATGCTTATCCTGCAAAAGAAAACCAACTTAAATATTGGTTGGATCCCGATAATTCAGGACTTCTCGTTTTGGATGGATATAATCCTTCTATCCAGACGGATAAAACGATCGTTTGTGTAGAGTCGGAAGTTGAAGTTTTCTTCGATTTTGATAAGAATTACGACACTTATTTGTGGGATTTTGGTCCTGATGCAACACCATCAACGTCAACGACTAAAGGTCCGCACAGCGTTCAATATTCGACATCGGGCGTTAAAGAAATAAGTTTAATATACACATTAGGAGAGCTAAGTAATAAGGAGTTTTCTAGTGTGACTGTTGTCAATGAAACGGAGCCTGATTTTAGCTATTTATTTAAGGGGAAAAACTTTAGTTTTAGCGATGCGTCTAAAAATTCAGAAAGGTATTTATGGGATTTTGGTGATGGGCAGACATCAGAATTAATGAATCCTAGGCATGAGTACGATCGTTCGGGTAAATATTTGGTGAATTTAACAGCCTCTAATGTTTGTGGTAGCAATAGTTTGAAAAAAACGGTGAATACAAGTTATGATTCTGAACTGATAATTTACCCTAATCCGAGTAAGAATGAAATAACAAGAGTTGATTTGCAAGCCATTTTATTTGAACGCATTAATTGGCACCTTTACGATAGTAAGGGAGCAGAGCGTTCTGCAGGTTTTGTTTCAAGATATAATTCTTTTATCGATTTGGATTTAAGATCGTTCCCTGCAGGTATTTATATATTAAAAATGGACATTGATGATTCAATTGTGAATCGAAAGGTCATTGTTTTGTAGAAAAATATAAAAAGAAGGCTATTTCTCTAATTGAGAAATAGCCTTTATATATTTTATAGATGCTTTAATAAATCTAAAGCTTCAGAAATAATAACTTTTGCGCCATTAGTTTTCAATTCTTCAGCTTCTCGGAACCCCCACAATACGCCTACTGCAAACATACCTGCATTGTTTGCAGTTTTCATGTCAACATCAGTATCGCCTACAAACATCAGTTCGCTTGGAGATATTCCCATTTCTTTAGCTGCCATTAATGCACCTTGTGGATCTGGTTTTCTAGCGACATCGCCACCTGCACCAACAGCAAATGCAACATCCCATTTTGCTAGCAGTACTTTTACGACCTTTTGGGTTAAGTCATTGGCTTTATTTGAAAATATACCAATTTTGATATTCTTCTGCTGAAGTTGGTCAAGAAGATCTGATATACCTGGATAGAGCTTGGTTTTGTTGATGCAATTAGAACTATAAATTTCCAGCATCCTATCAAAATGCTTAGCGAAAATTTCGTCTGTTCTTAAATGCTCTGGTAAAGCGTTTTTTACTAATTTACTGATTCCATTACCAGCAAATATTTTATAAGTTTCAGTACTGTGAACAGCTAAGTTTTGTTCTTTTAACACTTGATTCATTGATTCTGCAATATCCTCTACCGAATCGGCAAGTGTACCATCTAAATCAAATACAACTCCTTTTATATTCATTTTATATGTTTTTTGTGTTTGCTAACTGCTATCCATAAGTAGTGAATAGCACGTACAAATATCGCAACGAACATTTTACTTGCAAAAGATTGTTTGTTAAATTTAATCCTTTATTTTTTTCGATTACGTGTATGATATTCATTTCCCAATAAACAACTACCTTTGCCGTCTATGCGCTAATTGACTCTTAAAAATCAACAAAAGAGATCTTACATTGGTACAGATGATCGTTTATTCTTAGTTAATGAATTTATCGTAAGGCGTATTGTTGAATTCAGCTTTCTAACATACTGATTCCATATAAAGGGTATATCGTCACAAAAAAAGCAAATAATGTCACAGAAAATATATTTAGTAAGTGCCTGTTTAATTGGAATCAATTGCAGGTACAATGGTGGTAGTAGTCGAATTCCTGAACTTGAGTCTTTGGTTGATTCTGGACGAATGATTCCTATTTGCCCAGAGGTTTTAGGAGGCCTGTCGACACCACGCAAGGCTTGCGAGATTGTTAGTCAGGATGATGGAAGTCCTAAGGTCGTAACGAAAGACGGGATTGATTGTTCTCAGGAGTTTCTAATTGGAGCACAAAAAGTGTTGAAAATATGCAAAGTATGTGATGTCGACAAAGTGATTTTGAAAGCCAATAGCCCTTCCTGTGGGTGTGGATTAATTTATGATGGAACATTTTCTGGTAAATTGAGAGAGGGTAATGGTCTGACTTCTCAACTTCTTATTGAAAATGGGATAGAGGTTTATAACGAGAATAATTGGAGTTCGAGTGATTTTATTTAGTTTTTGTTGAATTCTCATTTACCTTTGCAGCCCATAAAATCATTATAATATTCCATTGTAATGATTTATTACTTTACAATTCTCTTCTCATGATTAGTCAATCTATCGGTTTATATTTTCAATCTTATCAAGAACACTATAAGGGTTTAATAAAATTAGGAATACCCGTAATTCTAGCTCAATTGGGGCAAGTTACAGTTGGCGTGATCGATAATATGATGATTGGTCATGTTGGTACTCAAGAGCTTGCAGCAGCTTCTTTTGCAAATACAATTTTCTGGTTAGTGATTGTTTTTGGAACGGGTTTTTCATATGCAATTACACCTCTTGTGGGTAAAGCAAGAGGGAATTTTGAAATGAATCAGGTAGGCGCATGGTTTAAATCGTCTATGTGGGCCGTGTTGAGCATGGGCATCTTTTTAAGTATTTTGATTTTCGTTATAAGTCTGTTTATGGATAAAATGGGACAGGCTGAAGATGTTATTATTCCTGGAAGAGAATACCTATGGATTATCAGTTTCTCTATAATTCCGATGATGATGTTTATGGGTTATAAGCAGTTTTGTGAAGGTTTAGCCAATACCAAAGTTGCGATGAATATCGTTTTAATTGCCAATCTGGTAAATGTCATTTTCAATTATATTCTTATAAATGGAAAATTAGGATTACCTGCATTAGGTCTGAATGGAGCTGGATACGGAACTTTAATCTCTAGAATATTTATGGCGATTGCTTTCTTTTTAGTCTTTAGAAAAGGAAAAAGCTTTAAGTCATATGGTGAAATTATAGCCAAAGCTGAATTTGCAATTAAGGATTTCATGAAAATTTGGAAAATGGGAGTCCCAATTGGAGCACAGTTGGTAATGGAAGCTTCGGCCTTTATGCTGAGTACAATCATGATGGGGTGGATAAGTGTTGCAGGACTCGCTGCTCATCAAGTGGTTTTGAGTATCTCTACAATTAGCTTCATGGTTTATTTGGGTATTGCTTCAAGTACCACAATTCGAGTGTCTTCTCTTTTAGGAGAGAATAAGATAGAAGAAATGAAGCAAGCTGGTTGGGCTGCTATTCATCTTGTTATACTGATGGTCATAATTATTGGGTTAGGTTTTCTTCTATTTAGAAATCAATTACCAACCTTATTCTCTGAAGATCCACTTGTTATAGCACTTGCAGCACAGTTTATAGTTGTGATGCTGATTTACCAGCTGTTCGATGGTTTACAAATTGTGTTTGGTAGTATTCTGCGTGGTATGTCTGATGTTAATATTCCAACTATTTACACTTTTATAGCTTATTTCTTAGTCTCACTTCCAACAGGTTATTTGTGTGCTTTCACCTTAGGTTTAGGAGAAGTCGGAATATGGTGGGGCTTACCAGTTGGATTAGGAACAGCCTCAGTATTGTTTATGTTTCGATTTATTAGATTAACGAGAATAAAATTGGCTAAAACCAGAAGCCTAGATTAATAAAACCACGTACTTTCTTTTCAACATCGGAAAGACTTAAAGTAACTTCTATTGGGCCAATTAAAGAATTGTATGAATAAGTAAGACCTATTCCTTTAATCCAACGTCCCTTCGTAAGAGCACTATTTACATCTTCAACGACTTTACCAACATTAGGCTTAAGAATCAAGTAATTATTCTTTAATAATTCAAATTGAATATCAGATCTAAAAATAAAAGAGTTAGATGAGGCCAGTTCCATACGTCGTAGGCCGATAAATGGTACTTGTATGTCCAGATAATTTGACTCATCTTGTCCTCCAGTATAGGTTTGGAATACCTCTGGTACTGATTTTCCCCAAACTACGCGACCATAGAACTTAGGGTACAAAGTGAATCTTTGACTAAGAGATATGGCTTTCTGTGCTTTAAAATAGGCAACAGAACTAGGCTTGTTATTATCTTTTAGAGTCGTTCCATTGTCTGTAATTAATTTGTATTCACCATACAAGCTAAAACCAGTTTTAGGGTAGTAACCTTTTTCATGAGAATCCATATTAATGAATGCGTAGTAGGTAAAGTAATAATCTTCAGCTGAATCTTCAATTTCAGGTGTTGCAATATTAGTTGATAATCGATACAACTCCATTTTTCCTCCAAATCCCATGGAATATGATTCTTTGAATGTTGAATGCAGATTGGCATCGAGTTTCAAATATTTCAAATCGAAACTGCCAATTTTTTTACCATCATCAAATGCAAAAACTTCCGAATCATTTAAATCTAACTTAAACTGATACCCAGGTTTTATACCATTGTCCATATTATAAGTGGCAGTAAAACGGGGGTTCTCAGATAATTTTAAATCCAATGACAGACTGGATCCATCCTGAATTTTATTTTGAAATGTGGTGTTAAGTAAAACGGATGCTTTGTTGTTATCATCGTAGTGTATACCAACATTAAAGCGATTTGATCGACGCTCTTTAACGTCAATGACCAATGTTTTCTCATTTTCACCAATGAGTTGAAAGTTTATTCTATCGAAATATTTACTTCCATAGGCGCGGTTAATTCCCTTTCTGATTTCTTTAATACTAGACCAGTTTCGTTCCTCAATATCTAGTTTACCCAGCAATGTTGTTTGTCTGACATGTTTAAGGCCATTAATTTGAATTCTGTCTATGAAAAACTGACTAGAATCGGTAGTCATTGGGTAGTTCTGCTTTTGGGTTTTAACGAGCTGATGTTTTTCAATGAGTTCTTTTAAACGTTCCAATTGTTGTCGAGCACCTTCTTCACCCTGATGAATTAAACTATCTGCTTTAGCAAAATCAGCCATTGAATATTTTAAGATATCTGGTTTTATGTAGATGTCACAATATTTCCTGTTTTCTTCAAACTCTTTTTTTGCCATCAAACTGATTGTCTGATTTATGATATCATCAATAGAATTGAGTTCGCTCTTATCTCTTGGACCAGTTTGAACGTCAACACCAATGACGATATCTGCACCCATTTTCACAACCTCCTCAACGGGGAAGTTATTTATCATACCACCGTCAGCCAATAAATGTCCGTCAATTTCAACAGGAGTAAACACGGTAGGAATAGCCATACTTGCTCTTAAGGCTTGCGAGATATTCCCTTTATCTAAAACGACTGCATCACCAGTTTCCAAATCGGTGGCAATGCATACAAATGGTATTGGAAATTTTCTGAAATCATTCTGATTATGAAATTCAATCGTCGACCTCTCAAAGAGGTTGATAATGTTCTGTCCTTGTACTATACCAGCTGGAATTTGAATGCCTTTGGGTTTTATAGGAAATGAGATTACATAACGGTCTAGATTACTTTTATCTTTCACGTGAATGTACCTTCTCGAAATTTTATCGCTTAAAACGGTTTCCCAGTTTTGTGATAAAACAAGTCTCTCTATTTCGGTAGCAGAATAGCCCATTGCATAAAAAGCGCCAATAATACTTCCCATACTCGTTCCCGAAATATAGTCAATAGGCATATTTAGTTCTTCTAACACTTTAAGAACACCTATATGTGCAAATCCTTTTGCGCCACCACCACTCAAAACCAATCCTATTTTAGGCTGTGAATGTACAATTAAGCTATCCTTTATGTTTTGAGCCGATAGGTTTAAACTAAGTAATAAAATTGATAGAGAGAGAATGTGTCTGGACATATAAACTATAATGGTTAATTCAAGAGTTGTTTTTATTAAAATTTAACCATTAAGGCCAATTTCTTGAGCAAGTTCTGTGATATTATCTTGATTTTTTTCACCTTCTTTAATGGTAACACGTAAGGCGCGTAGACCATATACACCTTGCAAGTCATCTAACACTAAATTTTCAATATTATCTTCGAAATAGCCTTTAGCTATTAAGTATTCCAAATAACGCTGATACTCAAACATATCGTTTCCTTGAGAAAAAATGATCGATAATTTTCCTGGTTGAGTTAGACGTTCTTGAGTTCCTTTTATAAGAGCTTTATCAATTCTCTTTTTAACAATTTCATACCTAATGTTATATGCACCGTCAACATCGAATTTCTTTTCATCCTGTCGGAATTGGATCGATAACTTTTGAGAATGAACAAGAATTAAAGCTGTTGTATCTAAAGGAATTGGTAAAGAGGATTTTAATTTAGCTGCTTTACGACTCATTTCACATGAGATAATGAGTTGCCACAATCGTAAATTTTTTAAATACATAGGACTATAATCTTGGTTTTGCGTGATCGCTTCTCCAAGATATATATTGTGTTCTACGCCATCTGTTCTGTATTTCTCAAAGTAGTGAGGATACATTTGTTGAGCCATTTCTTGTTCTTTATCCAAACATTTAATGATACAACTATTTATCATGGCTAATGAATCTTCAAAATTCTTTCTACGTTTGTAAACCATTTTCAGATCTGGATCCAAACTCTGTTTATAATTTTCAATAGCGAACTTGAATTTTTCATCATTAAAATTAAAGTGTGAAAATAGAGGATCAACGTGTTCTTGAATAAAGTTTAGAATATTGGATTCATCACCAGAGGATAAGCCCTTTTCGATACCATGACTGTATTGTTCAATTTTATAAATTACCTGATCGTAAATAGGCATTTGCTTTATACGGTAGGCTTCTTGAAATACCTTCTTTGCTAAATTGAGCTGTTCTAATAAATCACACTGTATACTAATATTTCTTTCATGAGAAGAGTTTCGAATATCTATAGCACCATATAAAGGATGAACTTGTTCGAAAACAATGTCTTCCATTTTCGCATTCTCATCACTGACTCGTGCGTGTAATAAGTTGTGAGCTGCCTCTTCGAAACGCCATTCAACACTTGGGTGAATTGCAGTACATTCTTCCTTTATGGTTGCTTGTACTTTAGTTTGAAGCTCTTCACTAGTTCTTAATAAAGCGATTGAAAAAACGGGGACAAGATCTTTTATTGTTCTCAGTTTTGTGAAATTGATATCATATGCATTGGGTGATCCAAGCTCTAGCACACCCACTAACTGACCTTCCAGAATAAGTGGTGTTAGTATGATATTATTAATACCTTTTCCAAGAATTGCTTTTTCAACAGGACCAATCTTTTCGTACTTTGACAGATCGTTAATAACAACTGGCATTTGTGTCCTAAGAGATTCAGCATAAATAGAATTCTCATAGTCGCAGCATTTAAAGTCAGAGCCTCCTAAAAAACCATGCCAGAAATCAGTGCGATTCTGAACATTACCTTGTTTAATGTTTAAAGCCATTATTCCCAATCGTAGTTGCGAATTACTAAAAAGCGAACGAATGTTTTGCTCTAGGTTTTTAAAATTTGAAGGCTTGATGATACTTGTTTTCTCTAGTAAATCAGTCTTTAAAGACGAAATAACTTCCAGATGGGTAACATCAATAAATTTATATTTCATGAATCCAGAGAATTCAAACTGATCAAGAGGTAACATATCAAGCCACAAATCCATATTTAAAGGATTGTTTATAAGCTTTTTTATATCATTATCTGAAAGTTCTTTAAGTTTGCCTTTATGCTTAACATCAACGTAGGTTGAATCAAAATCAAATTTAAAATAATTGACTAATCCATTAAGTTTATTGTCTAATCGGTAACGGATAAAATAATCCATACTAATGTCTGAATTATAATATTTTTTAAGAATGATTGAATAAGCATACATAAGCTTAGTGAAAAGTAGCATGCACTTATCATCACTAAAATCATCAATCATTTTTAGATCCTTGGTCTTATCTTCTTCAATTTCTTTATTGAGAGTCGATTGGAAAATAGTATCATCATCTAAAGGAGCTCCTGCACCACTCATTGTTGACTCTAGTTCGAAAGGAGTAAAAATGAATGACATTAAAATTCGAACTTGTTTATCAAATTTAACAAGTTCTTTGGAAGATATTGACTCCTTATAAAATACAGGATATTCTTCTATTTGTGATAAGATAAAATTTGCCTGAGCCGCATAGTCGCTTTCATCTTGTATTTCTTGTCTTAATCGATTAATTAAGGGCAAAAAACTAAGATTACTTTTGAAAGGAAATTCTGTTATGCTGAGTTTAAAATTTGGTTTCATAGGTTTCTTATCAATGGTGCTTCCTTTGGGTATAAAGGATAATCAAATCGAACATATATTTGTTCTTTCGCAAAGTAAATTTACAAATAGCTTTCTAAATATTATACAAACTTTTAGTAAAATCGGTGAAGGCTATGAAAAGGGCAGGGAATGGACGGAATAATAGTTTTAAGGAGTACCTGTTTACAAAAGAAAAGCTCCAGTTTGGTATAACTGGAGCTGTATAGTACTATTGAAAAATTAGAATTTTACTTTTTTTGTTTTTTCTGTTTCTTCTTTATTTTTTTAGCTTTTGCTTTTTTAGTGTCTAGCTCAAAATTTTCGGCTTCTTCCATTAGTTCTTTCAAACTTTTCGAATAATCTTCCGAGAAATCGATAGTGGTAGAATAATCTTCTTTTGAAATTTCCATTTCGGTGATTTTCTTCCCGAGATATTCTTCTATTTCGTTTAGCATTAATTTTTCTTCTTCACTACAAAAAGAAATAGCAACACCTTTTTTAACGCCACGACCTGTTCGTCCTACACGGTGAACGTAATTCTCATCAACATCTGGTAAATCATAGTTTACAACATAGTCCACATTTGGAATATCGATTCCACGAGCACTTACATCTGTAGCAATCAGAACTTTTATTTTATCAGTTTTAAATTCTTTTAGTGCCGTTAAGCGATCTTTTTGTTCTTTATCACCATGAATGGTCAGAGTTTCGATATCAACTCTTTGCATCGCTTTAAAAACTCTTTCAGCTCTAACTTTTGTTCTAACAAAAACTAGAATCTTACTATCAGAGTTATCTTTAATAAATCGTTCAAGGAAGAAACGCTTATCGTCCATCTTGATAAATCCAACGGAATGATCTACGTTTTTAGATACAGGGTCTTTAGGAGATATTTGAATTCGAATTGCTTTTGTTACCAAAGAATAGGCTAGTTTTTTAATTCTAGGACTAATTGTTGCCGAGAAAAATAAGGTTTGTCTTTTTTTCGGTAAGTATTTTATAAGATCTTGAATGTCTTTTATAAAACCAAGATCTAGCATATGATCGGCTTCATCCAGAATTAAAGTTTCGACGTCCCGAAGGTATATATAGCCTTGATTTACAAGATCAAACATTCGGCCAGGTGTCGTCACCAGAATATCGATTCCCTCTTGCAATTTTGCTATTTGTGGACCTTGTTCTACGCCACCAAAAACACAAAAACTAGAGACTTTAGTTTTTTTTCCAATTTCTTGAAAAACCTCAGTTATTTGAATAGCAAGTTCTCTGGTTGGAACCATAACAACGGCTTTGATACCATCCGATTTTTTATCCTTTTTATTTCGGTGCAGTTTGTCGATAATTGGAATTGCAAATGCAGCTGTTTTACCAGTACCCGTTTGGGCAATGGCCAAAACGTCTTCACCCTTCATTATAGGAGGAATTGCTTTAAATTGAATATCTGTTGGGCGTTTGAATCCTAAACTTTCCAGGTTGCTTTTAACTTCCGTGCTAAAGCTATATTGATTAAATCTCATTGGTGTTTTTCTGAATTTTTCTTTCTAGCAGCTTGAATTGCTACCTTCTTTAGATGAAACAAAGATACAAGAATCTTTTGATGTATAATGAGCTTCTTAATTTTGAATAAGAGTGCTATGTTATTTCAGGTTATTCAGAAGAAAGGTATCTTTTAACTTGCTAGTCGAAATCTAGAGCTTCCTCCAATAGATCTCGATGTAATAAATTCGTCGACATTTTGAATGAAGGCTCACAACTAGGGTAGTTCCTGATAGTTATTTTAGCTTAAATTTCAATTATCCTTTTGAGCAACTTGTATATTGGCATTTATTCTTTTTAATGCTTGATGAATGCTTTCTTCGGGTTCGATATAGTTTTGGCTACCCCAGAATTTAGCATCATAAGGTAATCTCGATCTAGACATTATTGTATTAGGACGTAAACGTTCTTTATATCTAAATCGTTCAATATTGTTAGTATCTACCTTAGTTACTGCCATCTCGAAACTAGTTTCAAAAGTTTTGGCGAAAAATTTACGTTTATGTCTGACTTTGAATTTTAAGTTTCCTTTTGTATGATTTAAAAAATATTTGCCATTAATCTTTTTGTACGAAACAACATATTCAATTTTCAAAGGGCGTACTTTAGTTTTCGATGATTTATGAGAAATGAAATGGTGTTTCGTTTCTCTTACTCGAGTTAAAGGATAAGAAAAATTGGCTCTAATTATCGCTAAACTTCTGGTATCGATATACAAATCGCCTTGCATTAAAGGGTAGCTAAGTTTTGCTTTGGGTTGAAAGTGGATAATGTAAACTGGGTGATTGTCATAAGAACTGATATCGGCTAAATGGAAATTGTAATGATGCAGGTTGTCAGGATCTAGAAAATCAATTTTGTTCTTTACGATATCGAGTTGAAGACAGCCCTTTACACCACCTTTTAAACGCAGAGAAACGGTATCTAGGCGATTCGTGTCGTATATTTTTCTTGATTGAAACACCTTGGCCATATCTTGATTGTTGTTCGATTCATAAGGTGATTTGTAAATGTCAAGAATGGACTCAAGGTAAATCATGTAGTTCTTATTCTTACTAACAGATTCTCTATAGAATGCTTTTAACAGGCTTGCTCGTTTTGGGTAATTCTGATTAAAATTATTGATAGAAGCCTTAAGCAAAGCTAGAGGATCTGTGTTTCTAATAACCACTTCTTGTAATGAAATCAAATTTTCGATGAGCTCCACATTTACTTCATTGTCTATTTTATTCAAAGGTATTTCTGTCGTTTTAAAACCAATAAAAGAGACTGTAAGTGTATCGTTAAAATGTTCTGAATTAATGTTGAATAGAAATTCACCATCAATATTACTGATTGTTCCAATAGCTTTTCCACGTATACCTATGCTGGCATAGGCGAGTGCTTTGCTATTTTTCTTATTAGTAATACGTCCTTTTATCTTTTTGAGTTTAAGTTGGGGTTTTAAAACCTTATTGGCAATTGTATTTTTAAGTTTCGAGGGTATTATTAGTATTTGTTTATTAATGAGTTGAAAATCATAGGTGGTGTCACGAACGATTTGCCTTAAAACATCGTATAAAATCTCCTCATTTGCCACAAGATTTACCAACGGTTTATTGGCAAGGATACTGGCATCATAAGTGAAGTACGTGTTTGTTTTTTTAGCTATTGAATCTAATGCATTCTCTAAACTAAGTTGACTCAAATTGATTGATATCTTTTGATCTAGACCTTTGTTTTGAGCGAAAACCACCATATTTATCATTAAAAAGCAACAGATAAAAAATAAAGATTTCGTCTGTAGTTTAATCTGTATATGGTGGGTAAATTTAGTCATATGTAAATTTAATTAATGAGTAGGTTTGGTCATGCCTGACTTTGGTATTAATACCAAATAGTATTTTAATTGGCTTTCTTAATTATAATCTGATTGCCTTTTTTCTCGTAAGCCAAGTTAAATGCGCTACACATGTAGTTTAAAATATTATCTAAAGGTTCATGATCCCAAGTTGTAGTGAGTGGTAAATCTTTAAATTTTGCTTCTTGAAATTGAATTTGTACTTGATAGGTTCTGTTTAGAACTTTAGCGACTTCAACAAGTTTCGTGTTTCTGAAAATCATTTGGCGTGTTTTCCACGATAGGTAATTATCATCGAGAGTAACTGCTTTTTCTATTTTCGACTTTCGTAACGTTGCAAAATCTCCAGGTATTAAAACAAGTTTATTGTCTGGTTTGTTTATCGATGAAAATTGAACTTTACCCGTTTTTACAAGCACTTCTACCTTATTCTTTACCGCATTAATATTAAATGAGGTTCCCAATACTTTTACTTCAGCATCTTTTGCTTTAATAATGAAAGCTTTGTCTGGATTTTTTGCGATATCGAAAAAAGCTTCACCAATCAATTCAACACGACGCTCCGTTGCCGCGAATTTTCTAGGATAAATCAGTTTAGAATTTGAATTAAGCGTGATTACTGACCCATCATCAAGAGTAACACTCTTATGAGCTTCGTTTAGTTCACAAACAAAGCTTTTGTTTGGATAAATAGTTGTGTAAGTCGTCTGAGCCAAGAATCCTATGCCAAATAGGATGATGATTGATGCAGCAATCCTCATAAATGATTTAAAAGGAGACGGTTTTGAAATAGAGAATGTTTTGTTCACCTCTTTTTCGCTTACAATCCTCTTTTTGACATTTGCCCATGCATTTTCCGAGTCAAAAGCTTCTTTAGCAAGAAATAAATCGGCACGCGATAAATCCTTCCCAGAAGATTTTATAGCTTCAGCATAGCTTGGATTTACTGCCATCTCTGCTTCGAAAACCTCTAGTTCCGATTCTGTCATCTCTCCACTTAAGTATTTCGAAATGCTCTCCCAATCCAGTGTATGTGAAAATTCTTTTGTCATTCTGTTTGTTTTTAGCAGTTTTTTTTAATTCAACTGCAGCAATAGTCTTAATTAATTGTATTCTCTTATAAATTGGTTGCTTAAAATAAGCACATATAGTCTTTTAAATTATGTCGAAAAGCTTTTAATGCTTTCCCCATATTGGATTCAACTGTTTTAATCGAAATAGAAAGTTTTTGAGCTATTTCTTGATATTTTAATCCCTCAAACCGACTCATTTTAAAAATGATGCCACAACGTTGAGGTAATGATGAAAGAGTTTGTTCTACAATTTTGTTTATTTCTTTTTCTTCAAGTTTATTGCTCGAAGAGTAATCTTCATTAATGTGGTGTTTAACGTACTCTTTGTATTTGTTATGACTACCTAATTTTCTTAAGACCTGAAGTGCATTGTGATAGGTTGATCGATACAAATAAGCCTTTATTGATGTGTGAATGTTAAGATCTTTTCTGTTTTCCCAGATGTGACAAAAAAGATTCTGAACAATTTCTTCGGACACATCTTTTGTCTTGACAAAACGAAGTGCGTAAAGACACAATTGTGGATAAAATTCTTTGAAAACTCTTTCGAATTCTTTCAGATTGCCTTCTCGTATTTGCTTTGTAATATATTGGGTGTCCTCAAACATTCTGATCTTCTACTTCGATTAATTTTAATATTTAATTAAAAATAGAGCTTTTTTTCTAGTCTCCTTATCAATTCCTAAATTTACTTGCGAAAATATCCTGGAGCCCCTACTCCAGGATATTTTGTTACAATGATCTAGTAGTTATTTTCCTTTTCTTTTTAATTTTCGAATGGCAGATTCAATGGATTGATCAGGCTCAATTGTATTAGATTCTCCCCAAAAGTTTTTATCGCTAAAACTTCCAATTTTATCAGCCATTACATAGTGTCGTTTAAATCGATCCTTACCTTTGAATCTTTCAGATCCAGAATCATTTCTATCGGTAATAGCCATCTCAGTCATTACTGAAAATTTAGAATTGAACAGTTTACGTTTCCAGTTGCACTTGAATTTTATTTCGCCACGAGCATAAGTAAAATACCACTTTCCATTTTTTTCCTGATAGTTAACGATATAGTCAGCTGATAGAGGTGTTACTTTAACTCCCGAAGGTTTCTTGCGAATAAACATTCGACTAACTTCCGATTCATTTTCCATATTCAGGCTAAATTTTGCACTACTCAAGGCCAGATTATTAGCATCAATATAGAATAGTCCGTAATATAGTGGAAGATCGATACCTTCTTTTTGTTTGAATTCAATCACGTAATGAATTTTATCATTAAGCTTTGTGATATTCTTAAAAGTATAATCGTAATTTTCAATAAAATCGCCTGATAATAAGTTATATGGGTTTTTAATAATATCAAGTAAAAGTGTTGTGTTTGGTCCACCTTGTAATTTAAATAATAGGGTGTCCATCTTTTTTACATCCTGACTTTTACGTCCTCTATAAATTTGAACTTGATCGTCGCGCATTTGTCTGTATCCAGCTTTATTAATATTAACGACAGCTTCCGATAAAGCGACATAAGATCTGTTCTTTTTAATGGTTTCGCGATAGAAACCTTTCATCATATTAGGATCTAGCGTATAGTTTTCAGCTACTTTGTGCAGAATGCTTCTTACCAAGAATAAAGGATCATGAGGATAGATATTAATCTGTCCAAGAGGTACAATTGCTGATTCTAATTCTAGAATATTCTTTTTGGGTTTTAAAGACAAAATTGCAACTTCCTTGTTCTTAAACCCAATATGAGAAACGGTAATTGTTTTAGAAGTAGAGTTCTTAGCAACTTTTAAAAGAAATTCGCCATCGCTATTTGATACGGTTGCGACATTCGATCCATTTACCGAAATATTGGCAAAAATAAGGGCATCACCTGTTTCTTTATTTTTAATTTTTCCTTTGTATACATTGTATTTTAATGTATCAATAACCTGCTGTGTTTTGGCTTTCTTCTTCTTTTTGAAGTTGAAGCTTTCAGCTCCCATCACTTGGCTAAACGATAGAACCAATAATAATGAAAGCAATATCGAAACTTGTTTTCTGAAATTTGTTTTCATGATAGTATATTTTAATTTTTAAAACTGTTAGACTGTTATTTTGAGAAGGATTGGCCTGATCTTTCTGTCTTTCTACTACTATGATGCTCAATCAGACCTAGACCCTATCAGAAAACATTAAAATATACAGGTTATTTTCTATGTTGTATTTAATTGATTGTTGATGAGATGTTTGCCGGTCTGTGTTTTTTGTGTGTAATTTTATAAAAAGTAAGAAAGCTCCATTACTATATTGAGTAATGGAGCTTTTTTATTGTGTTACTTAAAAGATCAATCAGAATTTAGTATTTACTCTGCAGCTTGTTCAATCATATGGAACGCTTCGTGTAACCAAGCTTTACGGTCTTCACTCACGGTAGCAATAGCATCTTTTAATTTTGCCATTTCTTGTTCTTTGATTTTTGAATCAATAGATTCCTCCATATTTTCTATAACCGTTAAAGCCTCGAATGCTATCTCAAAATCACCTTTTATCAATAGATCGACAAAAAGACCAAGATGTTGTGCAAATTTTAGACTCGATTGCCAACACATCTCGATGAGCTTTTTTTGAATTGATTGATATTTAGGGTTCTGAATAGCAGCAATAATAGGTTCAACAGCTTTAGCATCTTTAATATCGAAAATGAAATTGTATAGGGCTTTTTCAATTGAATCATTGGTAGGTGTAACCAGGTAATCGAGTATAGCAGGTAGATCATTAATGCTACCTTTCGAACGCAATTTTTCAATATTTTCTAAAATCAGTTTGTCGTCCTTTAAATTTAAATCTATCATCGTGTCGTTCTTTTTTATGGTTTAAATTGCATGTTTCTATCAACGAAATTTTGTTGACAGATTCGATCTGTATTTATAGTTTTTCTTTTAAATATTCTCCCGTAAAAGAGTCACCTTCTTTGATTATATCTTCGGGTAATCCCTCAAAGCATAAAGCCCCACCATTATTACCACCATCAGGTCCAAGGTCAATAATCCAGTCAGCACATTTAATCACTTCCATATTGTGTTCAATCACTATTAAACTGTGACCTCTTGCTATTAATGCATTAAAAGCATCCATTAGTTTATTTATATCATGAAAATGGAGCCCTGTGGTTGGTTCATCGAATATGAATAGGCAAGGCTCTGCTTTCTCTTTGGCTAAGAATGACGCGAGTTTTACTCTCTGACTCTCGCCACCACTTAAAGTGCTAGAGGCTTGTCCGAGTTTCACATAGCCCAAACCAACATCAACTAATGGTTTTAGTCTTTGAGCAATTTTTTTCTCTGTCTTACCAGTTGACTCCATGAAAAACTCTGTAGCTTCATTTACCGTCATTTCTAGAATATCATGAATGTTTTTTTCTCGAAACTTGACGTCGAGTATATCATCCTTAAAACGACGCCCTTTACAACTTTCACATTGTAAGTAGACATCTGCCATAAATTGCATTTCTACTTTAATAATGCCTTCTCCCTGACATTCATCACAACGACCACCATCAATATTGAAGGAAAAGTGTGCCGCTTTATAGCCACCATACTTTGATGCTTGCTGTTCTGCATACAACTTTCGAATCTCATCGTAAGCCTTTAAATAAGTAACGGGATTCGATCGAGATGATTTTCCAATAGGATTTTGGTCAACAAACTCGACATTGCTAATCATATGCAGATCGCCTTTGAGAGCATCGAAATGACCGCTTTTATCAGAATAACCACCGTAATGTTTCTTAAGAGCAGGGTATAGGATTGTTTTTATTAATGAAGACTTACCCGATCCACTAACACCAGTAACTAGCGTCATTGTGTTAAGTGGAAACTTAATATCTAATGATTTTAGGTTATTCTCACGAGCACCAAGTATTTCAATATAATTATTCCATTTCCTTCTTGAATCAGGTGTTGGAATGCTTCGTGTTTTCGAAATGTATTGTGAGGTTAAACTAACATCAGAATTTTTTAATTGTTCTAAATCACCTTGAAAAACCAATTCTCCACCCAGTCGTCCCGCATAAGGTCCTATATCAATAACTTGATCAGCAGCCATGATAATATCTTCATCGTGCTCAACAACGACAACTGTGTTACCTAGGTCGCGTAGCTGGCGAAGAACTTTAATTAGAAGTTCAGTATCTTTTGAGTGCAAACCAATACTCGGTTCATCAAGAATGTAAAGAGAACCAACTAAACTACTTCCAAGCGATGTGGCTAGATTAATTCGTTGGGATTCCCCGCCAGATAAGCTGCTTGATAATCGATTTAGGGTTAGGTAGCCTAGTCCAACATCAGAAAGAAACTGAAGACGATTCTGAATTTCAATTAGAATGCGTTTCGCAACTTTCTCATCGCTGCCTTCAAGTTTTAGGTTATTAAAGAATTCGTTCAAATCGGAGATTGGCATTAAGACCAAGTCCTGAATGTTTTTTCCTGTGATTTTAATATAACCAGCTTCTTTTTTTAAACGAGTACCTCTGCAATCGGGACATGTGGTTTTTCCGCGATAGCGCGATAACATCACTCTGTACTGAATTTTATATTGTTTGGATTCGATGTATGCGAAGAATGCATTCAGACCTTTGAAATGTTTATTTCCTGTCCAAAGCAATTGTCTATGCTCTTCGCTAAGTTCGAAGAAAGGTTTGTGAATTGGGAAATCAAACTTATCAGCAGCAAATACGAGCTCATCTTTCCATTTACTCATTTTCTCGCCCTTCCAACATACAACAGCATCTTCATAAATGCTCATCGTTTTATTGGGTATCACTAGGTCTTCATCAATACCAATAACTTTACCAAATCCTTCACATTTAGGGCAGGCTCCCACCGGGTTATTAAAACTAAATGTATGTGTGTTGGGATCCTCAAAAGTTATACCATCGGCTTCAAAACGATTTGAGAAGCTGTGGTAATTTAGAGCTTTAGAATCGGATATAGAAATTAAGCATTCTCCTTTTCCTTCATAAAATGCAGTCTGGATAGAATCTGCCAAGCGCGTTTTTGTATCATCTTCCTCGTCAACACGAAGTCGATCAACAATGATATGAATATCACCTTCTCTAGCTAGAAGTTTAGGATCTTCTAAAACGTCAAATATTTTATGAGCTTTCCCATCAATTTCTATTCTTGAGAACCCTTGTTGCGAAAGAATTTCCAGTTGTTCTTTTCTTGAACGTTCAACATTGGGATGTAATTCTGCCATAATCATGACAGTAGCATCAATTTCTTGCTTTAGTGAAAAATTTACGACATCACTAACACTGTGTCTTTTTACAAGTATGTTTGAGATAGGGGAGTAGGTTTTACCTACTCTCGCAAATAAGAGTTTTAGGTAATCATATATTTCAGTTGATGTCCCAACTGTAGACCTAGGATTACGGGTATTTACCTTCTGTTCGATGGCAATAGCTGGAGGAATTCCTTTTATAAAATCGACTTCGGGTTTATTTATTCGCCCAAGAAATTGACGTGCATATGAAGATAAACTCTCCACGTACCGGCGCTGTCCTTCTGCGTATAGCGTATCAAAAGCCAAGGAGGATTTTCCTGAGCCTGAAAGTCCTGTGATCACAATAAATTTATTGCGAGGGATTTTTAGGTCAATATTCTTAAGATTATGGACCTTGGCTCCTTTTATGGTGATAAATTTATCTTTATTAATCATATTCTTCTTTAATGAAATTCTGAGCGAAATATAAATCTTACAAATTTATTTAAGTTCTAATGATTTGCAAAACTCTTTATTATTTATAATCTTGCAAGTGATACAATAATTCACACACTAAAACCTACTTTGCTTATAGATCGATCTCTACACAGTATTACTTAAAATATAGAATGTGAAATTGGAGAATTTTGATTTAAAGAGCGATCAATATTATATTGAGCGATTTATTTCTGGTGACAAATCCGGGATAGATACACTTATAACTCGCCACAAAGACAGGGTTTATACCTACATTTATTTAATTGTCAAGAATAAGGATTTAGCTGAAGATATCTTTCAGGATGTTTTCATAAAAGTTATTCAATCCTTACGAGCAGGAAAGTATCGTGACAACGGAAAATTTTTGGCTTGGGTGTTTCGTATTGCTCATAATCTGATCATTGATCATTTTAGGCAAGAAAAAATGAATAAGGTGTATTCCAATGATGATTCCGAATTAGATCTTTTTAACTCAGAGAAATATAGTGATGATAATTGTGAAGATGTCATGATTCGCTCTCAAGTTCATTCGGAAGTAAAAAACTTAGTTGATCGTTTGCCAGCAGATCAAAAAGAGATTATAGTTTTGCGCCATTACAAAGGTTTAAGTTTTAAAGAAATTGCTGATGATACCGATGTTAGTATTAATACGGCATTAGGACGTATGCGTTATGCTCTTATCAATTTACGAAAAATGATAGAGGAAAATCAGCTTAATTTATTGCTATCATAGCTACAAAAAAGCTTTATTAAATTCCGTATACTAAAATTGGAATGCCAGCGTTATAGATGGTATAAACCAATTAATATGCGAATGAATTCAATTTCTACACTTGTAAGTTGGACATCAAAAATGAATCCGGAAGATTTTCTTTCCGAACTTGAAAGCATCTCAATAGATGACTTGATGGGATCGGGAGATTTAATCAAATTTATAGATGATTCATTGATTGAGGCACCAGCGAGTTTGATAAAGAAGATTTTATGTTACTCCAATGCTCATAGAAACATGAAAACACCTTATGAAGATCTGAATGATCTTATTTTAAACTAAAAAAAAGCTAGGTTTTTAACCTAGCTTTTTTTGTGAGTATGCCTTATGTGTTCTATTTCCTTTTTTTGTCTTTCTTTCCAAATACAGAAACCTGAACATATCGTTTAGGATTTTCTTTAAGGTCAATTAATAATTCATCTAAATGTTTGGAGGCAGATTCAATATGATAATACAAGCTATCGTTTTTGAGGAAAGCGCCCATACTGCCTTTGCCATTATTTATTTGTTGGAAAATTTCATTTACCTGCGCTAAAGCTGCATTGGCATTATTAACTGTTGAAGCAATTTCAGCTTGTTTTAATGAGTCTGAAATACTTGAGAAGTTAGTCAGAATATTACTGATGTTTTCACCGTTCGACTCAAGGTTACCAGTTATGGATTCTACATTTGCCAATATTTTTTCCATATGGGATCTTTGTCCACTAACTAAAGTGTCAAGATTTCCAGATGTCCTTTCAAGTTTACTGATTGTATTCTTAATGCTGGTTAAGCTTTGTGAGATGTTATCTCTGGCATCAGCATTAAAAATGTATTGAATAACGGTTAGTACAGAGTCTACACTCGACATTAATTTCTCTGCCTTATTCTTTAAGGGTAGCATTTGCATGCTAACTTGTTCCTTTAAATCACCTTCAATACTACCTTTTATAGTATCGCCAGCTTGTAACATTTTTTTCGAGTTACCAGACATAATCTGAATTTCTTTGGTTCCCATTATGTCAGAGCTAATGATATGAGCTGTTGTGTTTTTAGGAAGTTGAAATTCGTTGCCAATAGAAAATGCTACAATTAAATCATTAATATTTGATTCACTAAATTTGATTGATTTGATTTGACCAACTTTAAACCCACGTAGAGTTACAGGACTTGATTTTTTAAGCCCGTCTACTCTTTGATATTTTGCGTAAAATACTTGATCAGTAGAGAAAAGACTATTCCCTTTAAGGAAATTGATTCCCCAAATAAAAATCGTAATGGCAGCTACAACCAATATTCCAATAGTAGCTTCTTTTGATATTTTCATTTAGTATTGTTGTGTGATACTTTTGATCCTTTATTCGTCAAAGGTATAGAATATTTATTATGATTTTTGTATGATTTTAGCTTCTTTAATAGAAATGGGCTTACCATTGTGATAAGCGACTATAAAACAGTCGTGAATCACCTTTTTAATTTGCTTTTTTTTGTTGATGACTGATGTTAAATTTGAATTTTGACCAACAGAATATTTATAGAGACCATTAATCAGTCTTTCTTTCACATCTCCCAAGCCTGCAAATACTTTCGAATTTAGTGGGATCTTTTTTGAAGAAGATTTTATCTGAATGCAATAATAAACCCCTGTTAATTTTTCTGTCTCATCTACTTGAGGTTTAATTTCAAGTGTTCTGGAACTATGTCGTTCAATTTCGTTCTTATATGATCTGAAGGCTCTGAAAATAGCCGAAGCCATATATTCCTGACCTTTTTTCGATTTAAGAAAGCGCTCTTCTGTAGGATTAGAAATAAATCCAACCTCTATAAGGACGGATGGCATACTAGCTTTTCTTAAAACCCAAAGCTCAGCAGCCTTTACACCTCTAGAGCGTCTTCCTACTCTTTTCTTAAATTGATATTCTGTGTGCTGAGCCATAGACGTACTATTGTCTATATGTAGGCTATGCATTAAGTTGAAAATGATGTATGAAGCTGGATCTTTAGGATTAAATCCTTCGTATTTATTACTATAGTCATCTTCATAGAGCATTACGGAGTTTTCCTTCATTGCAACGGCTAAATTGTCTTTTGATTTATGTAGTCCTAAAATGAAGGTTTCTGTACCATGTGTTTTCGTATTATTATTACCAAGACTATTGGCATGTATGGATATGAAAAGATCAGCCTTTGCCTTATTGGCAATTTCTGGGCGCTTTTTTAGAGGTATGAACACATCTGTTTTTCTTGTATAAATAACCTTAATATGAGGGAAGTGCTCCTTAATATACGCTCCAGTTTTGAGAGAGATGTTCAGAGCAATATCTTTTTCATACGAATGCTTGCCTACAGCTCCAGGATCTTTTCCACCATGTCCTGCATCTATTACGATCGTATTAATTTTATATTCTGAATTTTGTGATAAACAGAAAAAATTAACCGAACATAGGATAAAAACGCTTAAAAAAACTGATACTCTACTCATTATATTTTGTGAAATTTTATTTGAAAAAAAAATCAGATAAGAAATCTTCATAAAAGAACTTAAAAAATGATTTTGAAAAGTGATTATATTAGGGAATATAGTAGTTTTATTTGTAATTTTGGCGACCTGAGACCTCCCTATTTAAGAATGATGCACATTATTAATTGAAAGGAATTAGTCTTACAGTCTTAAACCTAAGTGTACTACATCTGGTTTTTAAGTTTATTAGTCGATCTTATTCTTGTACAAAAATAACGATAAAAATTGCAATTGAAATTACAACAAAAGCTTTTTATACTAGTCATTCTTAGCTTAATTCCGTTAAACATATTTGCGGAGCATAAACTAGTCGGTAATGAGAGTCCTATATGTGAGAATTTTACCGATTCTTCTGTGGATGTAAATTGGTATGCTGAATTATTACAGCAAGTAGATTCCTTAAATTTAAAATCAGGAAAGAAAAATGTCGAAAATGACTCTGTAGTTGCTGATACAACAGCTCCCAAACCTTTTTTTGAGACAGCAATTGAATACAATGCTGATGGTGATGTGCGCTTTGCTTTTTCTGAACAAAAAGTCTTTTTGAAAGATAATGCTTTTGTCAAGTATGGCGAAACTGAACTTCGTGCCTATTTTATTGAACTTGATTTGAAAAATAAAGAGGCTTTTGCTTATGGAATAAAGGATAGTACCGATAATTTTATTCATACTCCAGAATTTAAGGATGGAACCGAAGAATTTACTTGTAAGGAGTTGAAGTATAACTTTGAAACAGGTAAAGGCTTAGTAAATGAGGTTATAACGGAGCAGGAGAGTGGTTATGTTCATAGTGAGATAACGAAAAGGATGGATGAAAATACGTTCTTCTTGAAAAACGGAAAATATACGACTTGTGATCATGAGCATCCGCATTTCTATGTGCGTATGACAAAAGCTAAGATGATTAAGGATGATAAGATTGTATCGGGGCCTTTGCATATGGTTTTAGAAGATGTGCCCTTGCCAGTTGGGCTTCCTTTTGGATTTTTCCCTTTCAGTAGTAAATATTCTTCGGGTATTTTATTACCAAGTTATGGTGAAGAGCAGCGTAGAGGTTTTAATTTACGAGGCGGTGGATATTATTGGGCAATTAACGATTATGTCGACATGGCAATACGTGGGGATATATTCTCTAATGGTTCATGGGGTACCTACTTAGAATCAAAATATCGAAGTCGATATCGCTATAGCGGGACTTTAGCTACAGAATATCATCAAAATAAATATGGAGATAAAGGTTTAGATGATTATTCTGAGGTGACTGATTTTGCAGTTAGGTGGACACATACTCAGGATCCTAAAGCGAACCCATATCGAACTTTTTCGGCATCCGTAAACTTTTCTACATCTGAAAATGATAGAAATAACTCTCAGAGTATTGATAAGATTGTGAATAATCAAAAGCAATCGAGTATCTCATACAGTAAAAAATGGCCCGGACGCCCATTTAGTTTAAATGGATCTTTACGTCACTCACAAAATAGTATAGACACAACAATTGCTTTAACTTTACCGAGTCTATCTTTTAATATGACTCAGATATATCCTTTCAGAACAAAGGGGAAAAGTTCTAATTTAAAGTGGTATGATAAAGTTGGAGTAAGTTATTCTTCGAAGATGGAGAATAGAGTGAATATCAAAGAAAAAGAATTGATGTCCTCTTCTCTGACAAAAGACTGGAAAAACGGTTATCAGCATAGTATTCCGATTTCAACGAATTTTAAGTTAGCTCGTGATTTAACTTTATCGCCAACGCTTAATTATCAGGGTGCGCTATTTACACGATCAATACGAAAATCGTGGAATGATGAACTTAAGGATGGTGCTGGCGGTGTGGAGATTGATACCATACAAGGGTTTAAGTATGCACATAATTATTCCACATCTGCGTCCTTGTCTTTAAGTCCTAAGATATATGGTATGTATACATTTAAGGAGACCTCGAATGTTGTAGCCATACGTCACGTTATGACACCATCTGTTAGTGTGAGTTATACGCCTGAAATTGGCGTTGATAGGGATAAGTATTACAGGACTTATAAAAATGGCGATGGTAAGGATGTTGAATACTCTATTTTTGAGGGTGCTTTGTATCCTACACCTACCGGAGCTATGGAGTCTGGTAGTGTTAGTTTAAGCTTGGATAATAATATTGAAGCGAAAATGCGAACTGCTAATGATACGACAGGGAACGAAGATTTCAAGAAAGTGAAAATTCTGGAGAGCCTTAAGTTTTCTACAAGTTATAATATGTTTGCAGATTCTTTAAACTGGTCGACTATAAGAATAAATGGTCGGACAAAGATTTTCAATAATAAGTTGGATTTAAGTTTTAACTCGTCAGTGGATCCATATGATTTGAATGCAAATGATGTGAAGATTGATAAGTTTGGTCCTCGTTTGACTAATGCATCTATTGACCTTGGATTTAGATTGTCTTCAAGTGACTTTAAAGGTGAAGGAAGTGAAGAGGGGGAAAAGGATGAGCAGAGAACACCTAATGAAATGAGGTATGTTCAATTTGATGTGCCTTGGTCGTTTTCTTTAGATTATGGATGGACTTATTCGAAACCTAAGCGTGAGAGCACTGTGAATCAGAATATTGGTTTTCGAGGTGATTTTAGTTTGACTCCAAAATGGAAAATTAACTTTTCTACGGGATATGATTTTGCAAACAAATCTATTACGGCGACTCAATTTTCATTAACTCGTGATTTACATTGTTGGCAGATGACTTTTAATACAATTCCTTTTGGAACCTACCAATCATATAACTTCAGAATTAACGTGAAATCTTCGGTGCTTCAGGATTTGAAATACGAAAAGAAGAAGGTCTGGCAAGACAATTAAGCTTGTGTAGGGAGTGTAGATATAAAAAACTGGATTGAAGTTTAATCTTCAATCCAGTTTTTTAGTATATCAAAGCCATGTTCTGTCATTATCGATTCTGGATGGAATTGTACACTGCATATATTGAGATCCTTGTGGCGAATTGCCATGATTAAGTTATCATGATCGGTTGCGGTAATGTCAAAGCAATCAGGGAGCTTTGTTTTATTTAAAGCCCAAGAGTGATATCTTCCAGATTTGAATTCTTGCGGTATATTTTGAAAAAGACATTCTGATTTGTTTGTAACAAAGGTTTCTTTGGGAATTCCATGAATAATATTTTCAATATTAAATATTTCTCCTCCGAAATAAATGCCAATATATTGCATGCCTAAGCAAACGCCCAAAATCGGTTTTGTTGATTTGTATTGATCTAGAATTTCTCCCATTACACGCACCTCCATGGGTAATCCAGGACCGGGTGAAAATATAATCTTGTCACAATTGTCAATAATCTTCCAATTGATGTCATTGTTGCGCATTACAATGACTTGATCAGAGAATTGTTCTACAGCGTGAGCTAAATTGTAGGTGAATGAATCGAAATTGTCAATGATGACTATGTTCACTATTGTATAGTTAGTGGGTAGTTAAGATATTATTTTATAATTCTACGTTTGAATGTAGCTAGTGACGTAGGTGTGCTATTGTATCTGTACTTTGCATATATAAGATAAAATAACAAGATTAAATTGAAAACGTAGTTAAAATACAATGGAACATGATAAACCTGATTGGTAATATCATCAACAATAATGTACCATAGCGTAAATACTTCACCCAAAAACCAAAGCCAAATAAAAAATTCGTTGAGATCGTCTACTTTCTGTGTTTTGAAAGTATGTATTGCTTGAGGCAATGCGCAAATTGCAAAGAGGATGCTTCCCATCCAGCCAATAATTTCATTTGGAGTCATAAATTTGAATTTTCAACAAAAGAACAAAATTAAAAGCGAAGGGGGAAAGGGAAAGCCTAATTTTTTTGAACTAAGAACAGTGTTCTGTCATCATCAAATCGAGAAATATTTAATGATTTTATTAATTGTGATTCAATTTCAGAAAGTTGAACCGCTTCTTTGTTTATTGTAGGACTTACACTTTGAAGGAAAATGTCATTTCCAATCATATTACCTGTTCTATCATTAACGGCTTCTGTGTATCCATCTGTGTATAGAATAATTTTATCACCTTTCTGAAAGTCTTGAATTAGACTTAAATAGCGAGCATCAGGAATTACCCCTAAGAGTGTTCCAACAATATTAAGTTGAGAAAGTTTATTTTCTGTTGCGTTGTAAAACAAAGGCTGAAGAGCACCAGCAGAAGCAATACTTACTTTTGATGTTTGAGAGCAAACAGTTATAATACTTAGTGTTGTGAAAACTTCGCTAAGTTTTAGATCTTTAAAAATGGATTGGTTAATAATCTCCAGAAATTTACCTGGGGATTTAGTGAAATTGAACTCCTGGCGGCTCAAGAAAAAGTTGATTGTACTTCGAATGTAAGCAATATAAGCAGGGACAAAAAACCAGGCGTCCCATTTTTTTCCCATTACATCACCGATAACAATGATTTTCTTTTGATCGTCTACATTAAAAGTTTCATAGAAATCGCCACCAGCTAGTTTGTTATAAGCCTGATGTATGACTTGAATATTGAAGTCACCAATGTTCTTGTTGTATTGATTTTCGAAACGAACAGGAGATTGTTTGGCTGCCGTATTGAGGGCATTGAAATATTTATTTTTAAGATTTAACTCCTGTTGAATTGATGCATTTATTTGATGTGTTATTAGTTTTTTATTGAGTTGTTTGTATAAAAATGAATCGATGTTGTTGGTAAGTAAATAATCAATTTTATCACTATCATCTGCATCCGAAATTAGGACGTCAATTGGAACTAATTGTTCGATTGTTTTGCTTATTTTATCTAGAATTGAGATAGCCCAAACCGCGTTGTCGTCAATAATGATTCGCCATATGTTTTTCTCTTTTAAATGAGAGAATAATTCCTGGTCGGACTGAACAAGTTTTATAGATGTTTTGATTTCCTCCTGAGCTAGCTTGAATTTGCTTTCTTTTGGTGTGCAGTATAAAATTGTACCTGTGTCGAAGTTGAGATTATTTTTTCTAGATGAATCAAAGATCTCTTTTCTAAGAAAGGTTTTCTTTAAATGAGATTTTATTTTTGATATAAAAACCTCCTGTTTAAATGGTTTTGTAATAAAATCATCTGCGCCGTCATTCAAGTTTTGTATCCAGGTGTCTTCCTCTTCATTATCAGAAAGGAAAATAAACGGTGTGTGAATGTATTCTGATGTTTGTCGAATTTGTCTAACCAGATCATTGCCACTCATTAAAGGTAATTCCAGATCGGAGATGATAAGATCGAAATGTTGGTTTTTAGCTTTTTCGATTGCCTCTAGTCCATTCTTAGCAAGTGTCGATTTATACCCAATACCAGTAAGGGTAAACTCAATATACTTAAGGGTCGCAGTATTGCTGTCAACAACTAATATGTGAGGCGTGTATTTTGTCATCTTAAAGCTCAGATAAAGCCTTTTTTAATTCAGAAATTGCTATTGGACTTTGTGTGAGAAAATGACCGACAAGTTCAGGAATAAATTTTAGTTTAATGTCGTTAATGTTTTCGTTTTGAACATTGTTCCAAATTCTCATATCATCATCATTCAGTGTTTGTTTATTATCAATTTTTTGTTGAAGCTCAATTTTCTGATTGCCTTTTGAATAGTGCTCTAATTTTTCCAGGCATTCTCCAATTTCAAGCATTCCCATAATTCTAAATGAAGATTTTGCTTTGTGAGCTATGGCACCTAATTTTGACCATTCTTTATTCTCAAAGTAATTAGCAATTCCTTCGGTAAATTCAGGATTCTGTTCAATAAATATTTCGACCATCTCAAGCATGATATCTATATTATTGCCAGACATTTCCTTTAAGTATGATAGGTCGATGATTTTAGAGTCTGAATTCATTTTTTTGCTATTGAATTAAATAATTTAATTTTTAAAGTTGAGCTTTGCAAGCTTTTTAATAAGTGTTATTTTCGTAAATAACTTGCCTAAAATTTGATTATGAACAAATTAAATAAACCAATATTCATCAAGGCACTAAGAGTTCTTGTTCAAGTTTTACTTACTCACAATATTAATAAATAATTTTCAATTAGGCTATTATAATTTCGTGTCGCCTATCGGTTTTGTGAAGATGTGTACTTCAATATATTACAAGCCAGTTTCAGGCTTATGTTTTATGCTTATTAAAAAATTGAATAATTACACTTTTTTTGTAGCCTAAAATTCTTAATTTAGTTGACTATTATTTAACGAAAGATGTGATTTATGCCATTACTACGAATATTGCTGATACTCTGCTTTTTATCTTTAGGAAGTGTTAATGCTCAGAGTTTTTTGCGTGTTGATCATTCCGAATTTGCGGGTGAAAATGTTGAAGGGAAAGAACTTTTAAAAAATATTAGTAAGGCTAAAAAGCTTTTTGATAAAGGAGAGTCTTCATATTTGGAATGTCTAGAACTTCTTATGGAATGTAATTATTTTAATAATGCGAATGCTGAATTGAATTATAACATTGGTTTGTGCTATTTGAAATATGGAGGAAAGCATTTGGCTAAGCCATATTTCGAACAAGTTAAAGCTTTAAAACCGAATGTGAATTCAAAACTCTATTTGTACTTAGGGCAGGCTTGTCAATATGCAAGTGATTATTCTGACGCTATTTTAAATTATAAAACATATTCTGAAATCATCCAAAAAGAAGGTGGGAAACGAAAAAATGAGGAACTCAAATTAGTTGCAAAATATATTGAGGCATGTAAAACAGGACAAATCCTTTTAGGCAAAGTTTCTGATTTTGGCGTAGAAAAGATGCCTGAGCCCATTAATACGGATGCCAATGATATTCTTGCTATAAAGGATGGAGCTAAATTGTTTTTCATTTCCGATAGAATTCTTGATGGTGAAAAGAAAACGAAAAAAGATAAATCACTATTAAGAGGATTTAGTGTTGTGCTTCTAAATGGTGAGTGGTCAAGTTTCAGTGTATTGAATGATGAGAAAAAATCTGTCGATTTGCCAATAATGGTGGATAAAGTAGATGTTAACCGATACCTTTTTTATGATAAAAATGAAGGTCGTGGAGATTTAGTTTTTATGCAAAAAGATGAAAAGTTCTGGATTAAAGAGATGGATGTGTTTTTTGTGAATGAGAAAAAATCCAATGAAACATCTGCATCTTTTACAAGTGATGGAAAAACGGTGGCTTTTGTAAGTAATAGAGATGGTGGACAGGGTGATATTTTCTTCTGCCAAATGGATTCAGAAGGAGAGTGGAGTAAACCAGTTAAGTTTGGTGTTCAAATAAATTCAGATCAAGATGAAAAAGATGTTTTTTTGTCAGATGATGGTAATGTGATTTATTTTAGTTCAAAAGGGCACAATTCGATTGGGGGATATGATATTTTTAAATCGGAGAAAGATGAAAATGGAAATTGGATGGAAGCTCAAAATATGGGAATTCCAATAAATTCACCGTATGACGATTGTCACTTTTATCTTTATGAAGGAGATTCTTTTTTATTTGACTCTAACAGGGGTGAAAATGGAAAGTTTGATATCTATACTAAAAAGTTTATTGAGAAAGAAGTTAAGGAAGAAGAGAAAATCGAGGTGACAGAACCTGTTGCTCAAGTTGAGGTTTTGCCTGAAGTTGTTCCTGTTCCAGTTCAAGAGAGTGCTGAGCCTGTGCGAATTTCTTATCGAATTCAGATTGCTGCATCAAAAAAAGAATTGAAAAATCATGATTTAAATAAGCTGTACCGAGGTTATGAAGATATCGAAAGTTCTTTCGATGGTGAGTGGTATCGTTATACAATTGGAAATTACGACAGTTTAGAAGATGCCATATATTTTAAAGATAGATCAGGTGTAGAAAAGGCCTTTATCGTTAGTTTCGAGAATGAAATGAGAAAGGAAATAATAACAAATTACAGTTTATCTAATAGGTAATTTTGAAATAAAATTCGAATAGTGCCGATCAAACTTTAAAATATGCTTTAAAATACAAAGTATATTTTGAAGTTTGATCGGTATTTTTTTGCCTGTAATTTCTATTATTTTACATTTGCAAAATAAAAGAGAATGAAACGTCATTAAGTACAAGTACAGAGAGTGTATATTCTTTGTATTTGAGTGAGTTAAATTAATAATACTTAAAATAAGAATTGAAATGTTATCCAAGAATTTGGAAAAGCATTGACATCTTAAACTTCAAACAACAAACAAATGAAAAGAACTGCATTCACTGGTTTTCACGAAGAGTTAGGCGCTAAAATGGCAGAATTCGCTGGTTATAATATGCCTATTGAGTTTACTGGTATTAAGGATGAGCACATGTGTGTTCGTGAAAAATTAGGTGTATTTGATGTATCGCACATGGGTGAGTTTTGGGTAAAAGGTCCTAAGGCTTTTAGCTTTGTGCAGAAATTAACCACTAATGATGTGGCTGCATTAACTGATGGTAAAATTCAGTACTCTTGTTTTCCTAATGGAAAAGGTGGTATCGTTGATGACTTGCTAGTATACTGTATCGATTCTGAAACTTACTTATTAGTTGTAAATGCTGCTAATATTGAGAAGGACTGGGCATGGTGTGCAAAAAATGCTGAAGAAATGGGTCTTGAAGTAGGTAAAGAGTTGTACAATGCTTCAGATGAAATTTGTCAATTAGCAGTTCAAGGTCCTTTGGCTTTGAAAGCAATGCAAAAATTAACAGATACTTCTATCGAAGATATGGAGTATTATACTTTTGCAAAAGTTAACTTTGCTGGAATCGAAGATGTAATCTTTTCAATCACAGGTTATACAGGATCAGGTGGATGTGAGATTTATGTAGCAAACAAAGATGGTGAAAAGTTGATGAATGCTGTAATGGAAGCTGGTAAGGAATTCGGTATTCAGCCAATTGGATTAGCTGCTCGTGATACACTACGTCTTGAAGTAGGATTCTGTTTATATGGTAACGATATTGATGATACTCACACACCAATTGAAGCAGGTTTAGGTTGGATTACTAAATTTGTTGATGGTAATGATTTCATCGATAGAGACTTTTTCGAGCAACAAAAAGCGGATAAGCCAAACCGTCGTTTAAAAGGTTTCGAAATGATCGATCGTGGTATTCCTCGTCAAGGTTACAAAATTGAAGATGCTGACGGTAACGAAATAGGTGAAGTAACATCTGGAACAAGTGCACCTGCAGTAGGTAAGAATATTGGTATGGGTTATGTGAAAACTGGATTCTACAAAGCTGATACAGAGATTTTCATTCGTGTAAGAAAGAAAGCTTTGAAAGCAAAAATTGTAAAAATTCCTTTTTACAAAAGCTAAATATATTTACAGCCTTTAACTTGGACCATTTCGTCCAGTTGAAGTGCAAAATTAGCATATATGAGCAGGCTTGTGAACGATCACAAGCCTGCTTTTTTGTATGAAGTTTTAGGGAACTATTATATCGGTTTTAGAATGTCTTTGTTAATGACTGTTAACTAATAGATTTATAGGAGAGTATGTGTGTCGTAGAGACGACGTGTTTATTTGTTTAAAAACATGTAAAAAAAGAAATTTACCGGCTTAATTCTTCATTTTTATTTGCAAATTTGTCAGTGAATATGCAAACGTTCACATTTTAAAAAAATATTGAAAATGAAAGTACACAATTTTTCAGCAGGACCCTCAATCCTACCTGACTCAACAGTAGAAAATACTGCTGCAGCTATTAAGAATTTTGCAGGAACAAGTCTTTCTTTAATGGAAGTATCTCACCGTAGCAAAGAATTTGTTGCCGTAATGGATGAAGCTATCGCTTTATTTAAAGAATTATTGGATATTCCAGCAGGATACTCAGTAATGTTTGTTGGAGGTGGTGCATCGACTCAGTTCTGCATGATTCCTTACAACTTGATGGCTAAGAAATCAGCTTACCTTAACACAGGTGCTTGGGCAAACAAAGCTCAGAAAGAAGCTAAATTATTTGGCGAAGTTGTTGAAGTGGCTTCTTCTAAAGAAACAGTTTACAACTACATTCCAAAAGGATATGAAATTCCTGCTGATGCAGATTATTTCCATATCACTACAAACAATACCATTTATGGTACTGAGATCAAGCACGACATGGACGTGAATGTACCTCTTGTTGCTGATATGTCATCTGATATTTTCTCTCGTCCTGTTGATGTATCTAAGTATGCATTAATTTACGGTGGAGCACAAAAGAACCTTGCACCAGCTGGTGTAACTTTCGTTATCGTTAAAGACGAGATGTTAGGAAAGATGGATCGTGCTATTCCTACAATGTTAGATTACAGAACTCATATCAAAGGTGAGTCAATGTTTAATACTCCTCCTGTAGTTCCTGTATTTGCTGCTCTTCAAACTTTGAGATGGATCAAGGAAATGGGTGGTGTTTCTGCAATGCAGAAAATGAATGAGGAAAAAGCTGCGGTTCTTTACAATGAGATTGACCGTAACCCAATGTTCAAAGGAACTGTTATCAACGAAGAAGATCGTTCATTAATGAATATCTGTTTCGTAATGACTGACGAGTACAAAGAATTAGAAAAAGATTTCTTTGAATTCGCAACTTCAAAAGGGATGTCTGGAATTAAAGGTCACCGTTCAGTAGGTGGTTTCCGTGCTTCTACTTACAATGCTTTACCAAAAGCATCTGTACAGGCATTAGCTGACTGCATGAAGGAATTCGAAACAATGCATGTAAAGTAATTACCTGATTATATGGATTTGAGTATGGCGACATACTCAAATCTCTATTTTGAGTCATTAAAGCATGAGGAACGACTAAAGGGATCCAGTTTGGATAACTTCGATTTGGCTGGCAATGACATTTTATTTTTAACGTTTTAAAATAATAAAATGACTAAAGTTTTAATTGCAACCGATAAACCTTTTGCTCCTGCTGCTGTAAACGCGATTCGCGAAGTAGTTGAAGGTGCAGGATATGAACTAGCTTTGCTAGAATCATACACAGATAAGGCTGAGTTAATAGCAGCTGTTGCTGATGTTGACGGAATGATTATTCGTTCAGACAAAGCAACTCGTGAGGTGCTTGAAGCAGCTAAAAATCTAAAAGTAATTGTACGTGCAGGTGCTGGATACGATAATATCGATCTTGAAGCTTGTACTGAGAAAGGAATTGTGGCCATGAATACACCTGGTCAAAACTCGAACGCTGTAGCTGAGCTTGCATTAGGAATGATGGTTTTCCTTGCTCGTAAAGGTTATAACGGGAAAGCTGGTGTAGAATTAAGAGGTAAAAATATCGGTATTCATGCTTATGGTAACGTTGGTAAACACGTTGCTAACATTGCTAAAGGATTCGGAATGACTGTTTATGCATTCGATCCATTTGTAGCAAAAGAAGCTATCGAAGCTGATGGAGTTAAGGCAGTAGATACAGTTGAAGAGCTTTATAGCACTTGTCACTATGTATCATTGCATATTCCTGCCAACGACAAAACTAAAAAATCAATTAACTACGATTTGTTGAATAAGATGCCTGAGGGTGGTATTCTTGTTAATACAGCTCGTAAAGAGGTTATTGATGAAGAAGGAATGTTGAAACTTATGGCAGATCGTAACGATTTTGCTTATATCTCTGATATTGCACCTGACTGCAAAGATGAATTTGCAGCTAAATATGAAGGTCGCTTTTTCTTTACACCTAAGAAAATGGGTGCTCAAACAGCTGAGGCAAATATCAATGCTGGTATTGCTGGAGCGAATCAGATTGTGAACCTGATTGAAAAAGGAGACGAAACATTTAGAGTAAATAAATAATATTAAAGTTAAAAAGTAAATAAGTAAAATAAATGAAGATGTAAGATACCATGGAAACTTTTGATTTTGAAGATATGAGTTTGTATCAGAAATCACTCGATTATATCGATTTGGTTTATAGGTTTACAACTAATTTTCCATCAAAAGAGTCATATGGCTTATCTAGTCAGTTTCAACGTGCAGCAAGCTCTATTTCTTTAAACCTTGCAGAAGGTTTTGGAGAGAGTGTACCTTTGGCACTTCGTTATTTAAGAATCTCCAGAGGTTCGATTAGGGAGTGTGTTGGATGTTCGACCATAGCTTTTCGAAGAGGATATATCTCCGAGGAACAAAATTCAGAAAGTCGGAAATTGTTAATGGAACTTGCTAAAATGTCCTATGGCTATCGAAAATATCTTGAAAAGAAGAAAATTAGTAAATAGGATATCTGTTTATTTACTCTTTCACTTTCTTAGATCTTTATTTTTTCACTTCTTTATTTTTTTATTAATAAACAACAAAACACCTTATCATGGCAATTGTAAAACCATTTAGAGGCCTACGCCCAACTAAAGATATCGCTAAAGACTTAGCATGTTTACCATATGACGTAATGAATTCAGAAGAAGCTGCACAGATGGCTGAAGGTAAAGATTGTTCTTTACTTCACATCACTCGTGCTGAGATCGACTGTCCTGCTGGAACAGACGTTCACTCTAACGAAGTTTACGAAAAATCAGTATCTAACCTTAAGCTATGGCAAGAAAAAGGTTGGTTGAAGCAAGATTCAGAAGCTAAATTCTACATCTATGCTCAAACAATGGACGGACGTACTCAGTACGGTATCGTTGCAAACGCTGCTTGCGAAGATTATAGAACTGGTGTAATTAAGAAGCACGAGTTAACTCGTCCAGATAAAGAGGAAGATCGTATGATTTTAACTCGTTATACTGAAGCTAACCTTGAGCCAGTATTCTTTTCATACAAAGCTGTTCCAGAGATTGACGCTATCGTAGCGAACATCGTAAAGAACGAAGAAGCTGAGTACGATTTTGTTGCTGAAGACGGATTCGGTCACCATTTCTGGCCTGTAAACGATGCAGCTACTAACAAAGAGTTGGAAGAATTATTTGCAACTAAAGTTCCTGCTACTTACGTAGCTGATGGTCACCATAGAACAGCTGCTGCTGCTCGTATCGGTGATGAGTTTGCTGCTAAGAACCCAAATCACACAGGTGATGAAGAGTACAACTACTTCATGGCAGTACATTTCCCAGATGATCAATTAGCAATTATCGATTACAATCGTGTAGCTAAAGATCTTAACGGAATGACTGAAGTTGAATTCCTAGCTAAATTGGAAGAGACTTTCACTGTTGAGTGCATGGGAGAGGATACTTACAAGCCAGCTCAATTACATGAGTTCTCTATGTATTTAGATAACAAATGGTACAAGCTTAACGCTAAAGAAGGTACTTACGATGATAAAGATCCTATTGGTGTATTGGATGTAACAATCCTTTCAAACCACGTATTGGATAACCTATTAGACGTTAAAGATCTTCGTACAACAACTCGTGTTGAGTTCGTAGGTGGTATCCGTGGATTAGGTGAGTTGAAGAAACGTGTTGATAGCGGTGATATGAAAGTTGCTTTTGCTTTATACGCAGTATCTATGCAACAACTAATTGATATTGCTGATACAGGTAACATCATGCCTCCTAAAACAACTTGGTTTGAGCCTAAACTACGTTCAGGATTATTGATTCACAAATTGGACTAATTCCAATTTTATCATATTTTTACGAAGGGAATGCCGAAAGGTATTCCCTTTTTTTTATGCGATATTTCGTATAAAAAAAGATGAGACATTTTTTAATAAATGATACCACCAAAGGGGAATATTATTGAAAATAGGTTAATTTAAAGGAATCAAATAAATAAACTAAAACGATGTCAGAATTCATAAATAATAATCAAGCTAGAATAAATTCTCTTTACGATTTTTGTTACCGATTAACAGAAGGAGAGAAAGGGAGTGATTTAATAAAGAAACATCAGGCTGCTATAAATGATTTAACGGCCAATGATATTATTCAGGTAGTACACCGACTGATAGAGTCTGATTTACCATTGGATAAAATAAAAATAGGAATTAATAAGGCTCTAAATGTTTTTCACAAACAAATATTAGCTCAAGAGCAAGTTTCACTGCCCGAAGAGCATTTCTTAACTTATCTGAAAAAGGAAAACCGCGAACTCGAACGACGATTGCAAAATCTGAAATCCTGGGTTAAAGATTTCAATAATGAGAATCTTGATAGTTTGAAAATTGCTGAACATTTGAGGATTGGCGTTGAAGACCTGATGCAAATGGAAAAGCATTATATCCGAAAAGAGAATATTCTTTTCCCGTATTTCGAAAAGGAATTTCCTCAGTACAAATGTCTAGGACTTATGTGGTCTATTCATGATGATATAAGAAACAGACAGAAGGCATTATTAATGGCTCTTTTGGAAATAGATTTGGATAAAAAGCATATCAACAAGCTTTTAGGAGATCTGTTTTTCGATATGTATACCATTATCTTCAGAGAAGAGTACCTATTGTTTCCTGTTGCTCTTCATGCTGTAAACCAAGATGCCTGGGATGAAATGTTGCAGCAAAGTGATGCCTTGGGGTATGCTTATATTCAGGCTCCTAAAATTAAGAAAAAGGAAAAAGTGAAAAAAGATCAGTCATTTGTATCTGATTTTTTGAGTGAAAATAAGTTGGAGAACACCCTGCTTAATTTCGATACGGGTTTAATGACTTTACAACAAGCCATTCTTTTATTAAACAATTTGCCTGTTGATATTACGATGATTGATGAGAACGATAAGGTTTGTTTCTTTTCAAATCCTAAAGAACGATTCTTCCCAAGATCAAAAGCAATTATTGGGCGTACCGTTCAAAATTGTCATCCGCCAGAGAGTGTTCATATAGTGAATGAACTGGTAGAGGCATTTAGAGATGGAAGTAAGGACAGTGAGCCATTTTGGATCGAAATGAAAGGACGTTTTATCTTGATTCAGTATTTTGCCTTGCGTGATGAAAAAGGTTTTTACAAGGGCTGTATTGAGGTTAGCCAGGATTTAACCGATATTAGAAGCTTAACAGGAGAAAAACGATTAATGTAATTGATCATTTCAGGATAATGAAATTAAATGAGTTGGAATAGGATCTATTTCAACTCATTTTAAAATTGATTTGAAGCCTAAATAAATCGGTGGTACCAGATTTTCCTTATATTTACCTTCCCAATTTTAACTGAAAAGCCTATGAAATTCGACTACTGCAAAGATGATATGATTCTGAAAGTGTACCCAACCGTGAGTGCCTGCTTTGAGGAAGCTTTTTCTCTTTTTAAAAAGCACTTTTGGATGTTGGTCTTAATCATTTTTGTGGGTGGTGCTGTAGAAACACCGATGTGGTTTGTACAGCAAGGCAAAATGACTTCTGATGGTTATGAATTTAACCTTAGTTTTTTTGATCTATTTCAAGTCGTCTATTATTTCTTAATTGTGTCGGTTTATAGCTATGGTATTGTCTCTATTTTTATAAAACTTGCCAGAAAAAAAGATTTTGTTTTTGAGGAATCACTCTCTGGTTTTAAGACCTATTCCAGAGCGATTCTCAGCCGATTACTCGTTTTTATTGCAGTAGGTCTTGGTTTGGTTCTATTGCTTATTCCTGGAATATTTTTGGCTTGCCGTTTGATTTTTGTTCCTTACCTAATTATGGACAAAAAGCATTGTGTTATTGATTCATTAAAGATTAGCTACTATATGACTAAGGGCTATTTCTGGACCATATTGGGAATGGGAATACTCTCTTTTATTGTTATTATTTTAGGTCTGGTTTTATTTGGATTTGGTATACTCGTTTCTCTGGTATGGATAAATGCTGCATTTGCTGTCTTTTATAATGCTTGCGAGGATCTTCACTATAAGGAGGCTTGCGAAATTGTAGGTGTCATTCCTGAAGAGAGAGAAGAATCCTAAGTTGCCTTAGTCCAATGATATCTTCCTGAATTTAGTTTGTCATTGGAATTAAAGGATGGCTTTGTAATTCCCCTGTGGACTACGTCGATTGCTCCGCAATTGAGATGGGGATTAAGGGGAGTGTTTTAGTTTAATTGTTTGTTATTATTATAGTTTAGTTAAATAGTAATATCTAATAACAAATGGACATATACAACAACAACGTGATCTCCTAACTCATGCATATTCTTTAAAGTTCATTAAACAAAAAAATGTATTATATTTATTTGGTTTTTGCTCCATGCCTAAACAGGCAAAGCAAGAAAAACTCATTTTTTGTTCTATGCCTAAATAGGTAAAGTAATAAAAATTGATTTTTCGCTCCATTCCTAAGCAGGTAAAGTAATAATAATTAGTTTTTTACTTCTTGCCTAAACAGGTAAAGTAAGAATAATACATTTTTCACTCTATACCAAAATAGGTAAAGTGAAAAATATGATTTTGTAATACCAATTTAGTAAAGCATAAAACGATATTCTGAAAAATTAATAAATAGTAGTTTCTTAAAATCTCGATTATGGCATTAATTAAGAAAATATCAACAAGTAGTCGCAATGGCGATACGAGTGCCTTATTAACTCTTATTTTAAAAGCATTAGCAGAGAATAATTGGAGTGAAGACACCTACTTGACTCCTGTAATTGAAAAGATTAGTGCTATAAACACTGCATTGATTGAGGCATTGAAGCGATTGAGAATTTATTCTCAGCTGGCAGAGAAAGACCATGTGCGCGATACGGCAATTAGAGCCTTATTTAAATTGGTAGAGGGCTATACCTACATTCCTTTTGTCGAGATAAAAGAAGCAGCCTTGCAGGTAAATAACCTATTGAAGCAGTATGGTTTAAGCATATTGCACTTAGATTATTCCGAAGAATCGGCAAATATTGAATCCTTACTAAAGGACTTAGCGAAGACAGATCTAGTGGCAGCCATAACTAAATTGCATGGCATATCAGAAACTATAGAAGCATTAAATGCGGCTCAAAAAGATTTTGAAGATGTCGCATTAAAACAAGCAGAGCTAGTAAGCGCGAAAAAGAATTTAGCTTCGGCAAGCCAGTTAAAGAAAGAGTGTATCGTAGAGCTTAATGCCAACTTGGTAGACTATATGAACGCGATGGCAAAGGTAAAGCCTGATAGCTACGAGGCAAGCGCCAAAACCATTGCCCAGTTGATCGATAGGAATAACGAATTGGTGAAACGCCGTAGCAAAACAGACGAGCTAGACAGCGAATTGGTTTAAAATAGTTATAGGATTAAAACTCTGCTAAGATATCACCAAGTAGAACAATAGACAGATACCTAAGTGTCTATTTTAAGATTGATAAAAGAAATATAAATGTACGTACACTAAAATAATTGGTATGTGCAACCAAAACTAACAAATCATGAGTGAAATAACCGATTTGAAAATACCATATGAAGAATTTAAATCACTTGTAATTGAATCAATAAAATCTCATGGTGATTCATTTCAGTTTGTTAATCTTCAGAATACGATTGCAAACCTTGCAATAAAAAAGGAACTAGCACAAAATCCTTTTCCACCTAATCATTTCGGAGGTGCTCCTTGGTTAAGCCATAAAGATAAGAATAGAGTTAGAGAAGTTTTATGGGATTTAATAACAGAACGCGTTCTTACAATTGGAGATTACAGCAATGATTCTTGGCCATTTCTGAGTTTAACAGACTATGGTTTAAAAGCAATTGAAGCGGAACAACCTGTCCCAAACGACATATCAGGTTACCTTAGTAGACTAAAAAAGGAAATCCCAGATATTGATGAAACAATTGAAGTTTATTTATCAGAAAGTATAAGGACATATAATATAAATCAATTATTATCTGCGACAATAACATTGGGCTGTGCATCAGAGAAGGCACTTTTAATACTAATTGAAACATATGCAGATACATTTAAAAACGTGGACAAAAAGGAAAAATTTATAAAAAAAATCTCTGAAAAATTTATAAAAAAGCAATTTAATGAATTCAATAAGGAAATTCAGATTCTTAAACGGGATTTACCATTTGTTATTAAAGATGGTTATGACAATACTTTGACTGGAGTATTTCAAATGATACGAAATAACCGCAATGATGCAGGGCATCCAACAGGAAAAAAAGTTGACAAATATATATTATTTGCCAACCTTCAAGTATTTATAACGTACTGTCGATTCATATATGATATGAAAGAATATTTTGAAATAAATAAACATTAAAGGCAGCACATAACATACAGTCATAAAGTAAAAAGGGGGATAGTGATTATTGAAAGTTTTCTGTGGGATTCATTCAGCGCCAAATCTTTCAATTGATTTTAGAAAGAGCAAAAGGTATAAACTGATTAAAAGCTTTGACTCCTTAGCAATAAAGAATGCGAATCTGGCAGTAATCTCTTTCGCTTCATGCAGCAGGGGAGTTAGTCGAAATATTTTTAGAAGGGGAGTTTATGAAATCATTAATAGTTGGAAATGGAGTTAATATTCAATTCGCAGGAATGGAGTATTTTAATAATCAGATATTAAAGAGAGCAATAGATAATTTAGATACAGGTAATTTTAATGAAAAAATATATCCTAAAGAATTAGGTGGTTATATAATTCAACTATTATTGCTATCTAAAGAGTTGCTATCAGGTTCAAAGGATAATCTTGTATTGACTACTTACGAAAAAAAGACTTTACCAGCATTTAAGCAGCGGAATAAAAAAGCGATTCAATTGATGGATTACTCAAGTATTGGATTAGAGGACTATTTCTTTTTACACCATATGTTTTGTAGAGATAATAAAATTTTTAACCCTGAATTATATCTAATTACTAAAGGCCTTGAGCGATTGTTCTTAGATTCAATTTATAATGATGGACGAATTAATGATGTAAATAAAAGTTTTTCAAATAAATTTATTAGTTGGTTGAATGAATTTGATCAAGTTTTTACAACTAATTATGATACAAATATTGATCAAGTTTTAAATAAACCTGTTTATCACTTACACGGTTCATTTTCAAAACTAAGTGATGTTTATAATCCTGAGAGTTTTAGAAATGAACTTGAACTTGATGAATACGATTTTGTTGAAGGTTATAATCATTTGTATTGTGATGCAATTTTTGATTTCTCTGGATATGGAAAAGATTTTGTAGGGTTACAGGCTGAAAGAACAAACTCTGTACTAGAGAAATTAGCAAAAGCCGTAAAAAATGGTGAATTAAAGGAACAAAAAAACGAAATAGGTAGTTGGAAGAACTCAGATAATGAGATCTGGAAAAACTTTCATAAAGCAATATATACAAAAGTTGATAAACCAGAGATGGAGTTTGAGGATCACTATCATTTTGGAGATTTTAGTTCTTTAAAAGGAGAACTAACATTCCTTGGTCTTTCACCATATAATGATGAGCATATAACTGAAATGGTTAGAAAAAACGAAAATATCACTAGAATAAAATATTATTATTATAGCCCAGAAGAATCAAGAGAAATTGACAAATGTTTTCCACATAAAAAGATTGAAAAAATAAAAGTGATAAAGTTTTGGAAAAGATTCTGAAAATATTTCTTCTAATAAATAGGATGGTTAGCGGTCGGTACTCCTCTGCACAAGTGTTTAACTATATTCCATTTATACTGGCACTTATGTACGCTTCTTAAGTGGCGCAAGCCATCCGTTATTACGTATGAAATTGATCAGTCTTGATTTTTTCCTGTCAATACTAAAATCCTTAACTTTACATTCTGAATTGATAGGAGGAGCATTTAATAAAGGAAACCAACAACACAGTTAGCAGTAATGGACATAGAAAACAATCATAAGACCGAGTCGACTGATAAACCGAAGCCATCGGAGGAACTTTCGAATGTAGAGTTTAAACCCATGACGAATGAAGAGCTTAACGAAAAGAAACCTGCCAGGCGAAAGAGGAGACAGGCTACCGAAGAGGAATTAAGTAATCCCTTACATGGCGTGAAGCTTGCTCAAATATTAGAACGTCTGGTAGATTATTATGGATGGGAGTATCTTGGAGATCGTGTCAATATTCGTTGTTTCATGTATAATCCGACAATGAAATCGAGCCTCGGATTTTTAAGAAGAACGCGTTGGGCTAGAGAGCACGTTGAGGATGTTTATTTAGATATGTTGGAAGAAAGAGAGCTTTAAATAGCAGCAGAGCTGCGGAATATTTGTAGATAAACGCAATTCCAAAACAATTTACCCCCGCTTGAACAAGAAATTGATGGATCTCCTGTTCAAGCGGGGGTATTTAAATAAACAATTTTTTGCTACAAATATTATGGTACTCTGTACCAAAGCTAATAATAAAAATATTTTAAATGTAGAAGCCCTGCTTTTCATCCTTGTATCCCCGCCAAAGAGAGTAAGTTTTATCGCAAGTTAGAATCTAAAAAAGGGCATTTCAAAATCTGTAAACAGATTTCAAAACACCCTTATCGTGACTAATTATGTTTGATGTAATTGTCCTGATTAATCGTTCTTATCGCTAAGAAGCATTAGGTAATGTGCGGCTGACCATGAAAAATGGTTGGCATTGAGTCCTTTACCACTAATAGGGTGATAGTTTTCTCTAATTGGTGCATCCTGAAGTAAACCTTCCGCATTTTGCAACAATTTCTGACTTAATAGATCTGCTTCTTTAGTGTAACCATATAGTTGCAGCGACTTAATACCAAAGTAAGCTTGATCTAACCAAACCGGACCTCTCCAGTATCCCTTAAGGGGATTGAATTTTTTATGATCGGCTACTAGGGTAGGGAAAGGAACTTTGGTCGCAAATTTACTTGTATCCATTAGGATAGATGTTACTCTTTTAGCTTGCTCTTTTGTTGCAATGCCAGTGTAAAGTGGCGTCCAACCTTCTGGTCCTTGTTGTACCGTTAATAATTTACCGGTCACAATTTCTCTATCGTAGAAAAAGCCTGTTGCTTCGTCCCAAAATTCAGATGAAATACGTTTTTTAAGCTCAGCAGCTTCTGCAGTATAGTTTTTAGCATCTTCTGCTTGACCGATAAGTTTTGCTAATTCTCCTAAATCTTCTTTCTCAGCTTGTAGGTAGGCATTTAAGTCTACTGACTCCTGATTCATCGACCAGCCATGCTCGTTATTTTTCAACATTTTAGTATCGTCGAAACGAACGGCATTATCCATACCAGATTCCCATTTAGCTGCAATAAGTGTCCCATCGGTTGAACCATATTCGCACAGGCCATTCTGATCGTTGTCACGGTACTCGTACCACCATTTGTGATATTTTACCAGTTTAGGATACATTTCCTTAACAAACTCAAGGTCTGAAGTTACTTTGTAGATTTCTAAAACTGCCCAACTAGCCAATGGTGCTTTTGTATCGCGCCAGTTATTTTCTTTAGGATCAAAGTAAACACAATCGGCAACCATGCCCATTTCGTCTTGATACTGGAACATAGAATGCAAGTTACTTTTTGCCAATTCAGGATTGAAACGCACTAAAGCAACCGCTTGTTTCCATGAATCCCAAGACCAAAAGCCGTAAAATCCTTGATAAGCTGCCGATGGAAATACACCAGAATGCTGTAAGTCACCTGCTGCTGATCTCCAGTTAGTCGTTAGTGTTTGAACACATTTAGCGGCTAGTTTACGGTTTTCAATTTTATCAAGTAATGGATTTTTACTATCCAAAGCTTTGTATAAATAGTCATTCCACCTGTTTTTGTTCTCGGCAAATAATTGATCGGTATTGGCTAACCAATTGCTGTATTGTTTAGCTTCTTTACCCGCTTCTTGCTGATTAAAATAATAGGAGTGAAGTAAGTTTACGTTCAACGATTTACCAGCAGCAAGTTCTTGTTTATCCTTTAAAATCATTCTGTAAGAACGTTTATCAGGAGAAATCTCAGTGGTTTTGCTTGCATTATTATGAATCATGAAAAACTCGTCACCTTTCTCAAAATCAACTTGAATTCCTTTTTCAGATTGATTTAATGCAATCTCCTTAGGGAATAATTCACCTTTCCACCCTACAAATAGGCTTAAGTTCTCAGCTCCCTTGTTATTGATCTCTGTTTGGATAAGAGCTGTTCTTTCACTTACAAAAATCAAACTTAATTTGATGCTTAGTTTTTCAAGATCTAGAATCTGTTCTAATTTCCCTGGCTTGTAATTCAATTCAGCCTTAGCTTGACTTAGGTCGATAGCTGTCATGTTATCAGCATTTGTCAATTCTAATTGGCAAAGGTTTTTACTCAACCATTGTCCCCACATTTTCATGGTTAATGGTCCTGAAAATCCACCATAATATGTTGTGCTATCTGCTTCAGGCAGCGCATAGCCATGCCATGCACCCATATCTGAAAATCCGAAAGGTTCAAGATTGTATTGCCCTTGTGGTATGCCCTGAATGTTGAGCACATTGGCCATTTCTTCCTGAAGGTCTATTGCCTTGTCAGCTTTTTCAGTTTTGGGCTGACAACTACTCAAAACCAGAAGGGAGAAGAGTAGGATGTATAGGTTTTTATGTGTCATATTATAATCAGTTTTTATTTTTAACATCCCCTGTATCCCCCTTTATAGGGGGACTAAGGAGTGTCTTTTATTGATATCTGTTTTTACTCAACTCATTCAAATCTTTCTCACCATTTATTGGTCGAAGAATGAACATGTATTTGTAATCTTGCGAAGGAATTGAATACTCAGCATGCACAGGTGCTCCCCATGAGTTATCACCGCCAACACCCATTTGTTTGTGGTCTATTTGCCAGCTAATAACGTCTCCAACTTTAATTTCAGCACCGTGTTTTTGAGGATTCCCTTTACCAGAATGATACAGCTCTTTATAATCGAAAGGTAGTGCAGATCCAGATAGTTCAGATTCAGCTAATACCATCAGTCCAACAGATTCTTTGTTGGTAAGAGCCATCCATCTTAGGTCTGTTTTGTTACCTGTTTCTTGTGGGCGTACATAAGGGTGGTATTGCTCAGCCACACTGCTTTTGTAATGACTTACAGGATATCCTGATTTTCTATCGCTCATGTTTTCCTGAGGACCACGTCCGAACCATTCGAACTGATTGAATGCTTTCGGTAATTGCATTTGCATACCCAAACGCGGTAGCATTGGAATATCGTTTGATTCAGGTGTGAATGTATTCTCTACCTTGATATCACCATTAGCGTAAATGAAGTAACGCGTTTGATATTTGCTTTTCGCTTCGCTAAGCTTCATCGAAACCGTTACAAGCACTTCTTGATCGCTTAGTTTTTTGTTCTCAAATGAAAGTACTTGAGCATTTTCACCCGCTTCTTTCCATACCTGACACTTTGCAGGCGTACCATTTCCCAGATCATTATCTGTAACCGCTCTCCAAAAGAATGGCTTCAAATCCTGAGCCATTAATTCTTGTCCATTAATTTGATATGAACTCAAACTTCCTGTTTTCTTAGAGAATTGAATTTGAATATTTTGTGCTGTCAACGTCAATTTGTCTTGACCATCCTTAAGCTCAATTTTTCCAAGATCTGTTACTGCTTTCGCAGATATTGCTTTTGATACAGGTAATTGGAATTGCTCCCAGGCAACAAGATGACCTTGTGGTACCAAAGGCTGCTTTTCTTTTGTACTTGCTTCAAATTCTAAGAAATATTCTTTACCCGCTTTAGCTTCTATTGCAGGATATGGAATGCTTATAACTTTTTCTTCGTGAGCTTTTAAAGCAATATTATTTAAAATACCCGAAGCAATGATACTTGCATCTTCTTTCAAGACCCATTTGAAATCAAAAGATGTTAGGTCTATAAAGTCATGACGGTTAATGATTTTAAATTCATTTGATGAATGGTCGATCTTTTTAAAAGCAATAGGTTGATAAACCTTTTTCACTTCCCAAATATGTGGGTGAATTTTTCGATCGCCCGAAACCAATCCGTTGGCACAAAAGTTAGAGTCATTCTGAACTTTGTAGATTCCCATATCGCCACCATAGGCAAAAATGGTATCACCTTTTTCTGTTTCTTTTTCGAAGGTTTGGTCTACCCAATCCCAAATAAAACCACCTTGTAGTTGTCTTTGGCTGTAGATCAAATCCCAATAATCTTTTAAATTACCAACACTATTTCCCATAGCGTGAGCGTACTCGCATTGAATAAGTGGGCGTGTTTGAACCTTTTCAGCGTATTTTATCATTTCCCACATGCGATCGTACATTGGGCAGAAAATATCTGTGTTAAACTCTTGTCCAGAATCTTCTGATTGTACTGGACGTGACGTATCTTGTTTCTTTAACCACTTGTAGGTTGCTTCGAAGTTCTGACCACGACCTGTTTCATTTCCAAGAGACCAAATGATGATTGACGCATGATTCTTACTGCGGTGAAACATCGATTGGGTTCTGTCCATAAAGGCTTTCTTCCAATTTGGCTTATTTGCTAGAGTTTTTTTCTTATTATAAGGTTCACAACCGTGTGCTTCAATATTGGCTTCGTCAATCATGTATAAACCATACTCATCGCATAGTTCGTACCAGCGTTCGCGGTTAGGGTAATGCGAGTTTCTTACGGCGTTAATATTAAACTGTTTCATCAATTCAATATCACGAATCATTGATTCTTCAGTAATCACACGACCATTGTGCACATCGTGTTCGTGACGATTAACACCTCGAATCACAACTGGCACACCATTTACTTGAAGTAGACCATTTTTAATTTCACTTGTACGGAAACCAATTCTACGACGAATAACTTCAATATCTTTACCTTTTGCCGATTTTAAGTTGATTTGAATATCGTATAATTCTGGTGTTTCGGCTGACCATCTTCTTACATTAGGAATTTCATCTGTAAAGGAGAATTGCTTTGTCGCCTTGTCTAGTTGTACTTCAATTTCTTTGTTGATAATGACCTTTTTGCCATCGAGAACTTGAACGCTAATTTTTTTAGTCTCAACTTGAGAACTTACTCTGTTTAAGTCAATATCAAGCTTGAATTGACCGTGTGTGTAGGTTTTGTCAAGATCTGCTTGTACAAAGAAATCGTGTATATGCGTTTTTGGACGGGCATATAGGTATACGTCTCTTTCGAATCCGCTTATTTTCCAGTAATCCTGATCTTCAAGGTATGAACCATCGCTAAAACGGTAGATTTCGACCGCTAGTTGGTTATCACCTACTTTTACGTAATCAGTCAGATTAAATTCAGCAGGTGTTTTACTGCCTTGTGTATAGCCTACTTTTTTTCCGTTAACCCATACATATGCTGCAGAACGTATTCCACCAAATTGGATGAAAATTTCTTCACCTTTCCAGTTTTTAGGGATGGTGAAATTTCTTTTGTATGAACCTACTGGGTTGTAATCGTTTGGAATAAACGGTTCGTTATTTGGGAAAGGGTAGGATACATCGGTATAGATTGGTACACCATAACCTTGCAATTCCCAGTGTCCTGGGACTTTAATGTCTTTCCAGTTTGAAATATCGTAATTGGTTTTGTAGAAATCGACAGGACGATCAGCTGGTTTGCGAACCCAGTTGAATTTCCATGTGCCGTTTAAATTGAGAAAGTACTTCGAATTCTCTTTTTCATTTTTGAGCGCATTTTTTGCATTGCGATAGGCAAAAAAGGATGCTCTTGGTTTTTCTTTGTTTATGCCAATGACTTGAGGGTTTTCCCAGTCATGAGCAACTGCTTTCTCTTGAGCAAAAATGCCCTGGTAGAAGAGGATAAGCAATAACGTTAAAGTTGTTCTCATTTTATGGTTCGTTTTGGATTGTCAATTGTATGATTATAGTTTTCTTACTAATTATATATTTAAATGAGCCCTGAATAGGGCTAAGTTTGAATAACCGTCCATGAAATGGACGGTAGACAAACAGTTTTGATTTTTCCCCGGAGGGGGTAAATTATTTTAAGAAGTATTTTTCATCAATTTTAATACCTTCTTCTTCAAGCAGTCTTTTGAATTCACCTGAAAAAGATTCATTTTTATGATGATTTTGCTGATTCTTAATATATTCAATCACTCTAGTTTTATCTTTAAAGGACACGGTTAATGCCGCATAACCATCTGACCATCCTTTGAAATCACTAAATTCAGTTTGTCGTTTTAGCCATATCGAGGAGGATGTTTTTATCTCTCTCATTAAATCTGCCAGAGCAACACTAGGGTGCAAATCAGTTAAAATGTGTATATGATCTTGTATCCCATTTATTCGATATAAATGACACTCCTTCTGTTTTATTATTCCCATAATATAAGCGAATAGTTTATCGTTATGGTCTAAAGGAAGAACTTTGCGGCTATTTTTTGTTCTGAAAACAATATGATAAAGAATTTGTCTATAACTGCCCATAGCGTCATTGTTTGTTCACCCCTTTCAGGGATGATAAGGATTTTCCTTTAAACCATCCATAAAAATGGATGGTTATTCAAATTTAGCCACTTCGTGGCATCGGAGTATCTATTATAAAAGGAAAACAGTACATCTATAATCACTAACTGTTAATCATATATGGTTTAGCTTCCTTGTTTATTATTGGTGTACTTTGTAATTAGTACATTCCTAATTTCGGTAAACAAATCGAGAACAGATTGCATATTTTCATTTGTTTTCTCTGTAAGGAATTGTTTAGCCTTTTTAGGGCTCTTTTTATAAAGTTCGCTTGCCTTTTTGTCGTTCTCGATTAAATTATCGAATAATTTTTGTTGAAAAGGATCACGGTACTCACGCATATCCTTAACAGCATCTTGCCAACGTAAATAGAGTAGGTTATCTACGAAATCGATAGCCCATCGAGCAGAAGCAGGATTGTATTTTTTTGGATCGTAATTCTTATAGGATTCGTGAATCTCTTGTGTCCCGCAATAAATAGGAACATAAGGAGATGTGTACTGATTATCCTGGAATACCCAATAAACACCACCTATTGCATCTGGTAACCATGATCGTAATTGACAAATCATACCATAATTTCCTTTAGATACATTTCTACGGTTTGTGATATCAAGCAACTCGCGCATAGCCACTGTTGGGAAAGGCGTTGTTAAAGGACTTTTTACCAATTTACCTTCCTTATTGGGAACATACCAATCAGGATCTGATGTTTTGTCGTAAATAGTACCTTCAAACGTTGAACGCTGGAAAGCCATAATATCCTGAACAGACATTTTTTTCTCAGGTTTTACTGAGAATGGGTAAATTGAGATATCCTCCACATACTGATGGTATGCATCTTGTCCGTGGAATGGGTCTTTTAACTTACGATTAGGCCATTCTTTTAGGTTCGGCGCAAATTGTGAATAGAATAACCAAAATCTTCCGCTAGCCCATTCGCGTAAGCAAGGACTGTAAGCTTCTTGCCAGATGAAAGGCTTACCGCTATCTTCTTTGTACCAACCGTTGTCTATAGCAACTTGTTTGTAATTTTTCGAAGCCATAAACCATTCTGGTTTGTTAAGGTCAATCTCTTTGATAATACTCCAGTTTGGAATAATAGCAACATGATCGTCAGGTACACGTTGTGCAGCCCAAATTGCTCCAGCTTTACCCGATTCTGGTGTCCAGCCTTTACCAACAGCAACAATTTCGAGTATCCATACCTCATTTGGATCTGCTATAGAAAGCGCTTCAGACTCAGGTCCGCACGAAGGTAAAAAACCATATTTATCCATTAAGGATGTGATTAATTTTACAGCTTCTCGAGCAGTTTTACAGCGTTGTAAAGCAAATATCATTGCTTGCTCAACTGTCATGATCTGTTTACCAGTTTCGCGGTCAACTTGTAATTCTGATCTTTGGCTCAATGTACTTTCAGCTATAGCTAACTGAAATTCATTCATGTGAGAGTAGGCTGAATGGAAGTAGGTATAGGTTTGCTCCACTTGCGGAATTTCACCCAAAATTTCACCATAATTATCCAATGCGCCGTTAATTTCCTGTAAGCCATAGTAAACAGGAGTCATGCTACCTGCAGGAAATTTTTGTCCATGTACAACACGGATTCGAGTATCGTTACCACCATAGGTATGCGAGGTAATCACAGAACCATCGGTGGTTGCTTTTTTACCAGCAACAATATCTGTACAAGCTGAGGCATGTTGCCATATAGCAAGACATGCTAGTAATGGAATTAATAATAGTTTTTTCATAGTTTTTATCTTTGAAGAGACGCACGATCGTGCGTCTTTACGGATATTACTTCTTGATTAATTTTGTTTCATCAATTTCCATATCTAACCAAGCTTCAAGTGTTTTAACCATTTCGGCTTGAGTTTCAGGAGAAAAACTTTTCATTCTCGTGCCATGAGCTCCTTTAGGGTTAACGAATTTTTTACATTTCGTATTGTCTTTTAGGTCAACTTGTGTTGCTGACCATGTATCGAATTCACCATAGATGAATAGCATCTTATCAGCTTTAGTCTGTAACCATTCGTTAACAGCAATCATACTTTCTGGATTAAATGTTCCGTCAGCACCTTCTGGTAGTGTAAAATCGAAAGTTAAATCCTTATCGTAGTTGATGTATTTTTTGAAAGGAGCTACTTCGTATCCGTACATACCCAGTTCTGTTAAAGCTTGATAGAAAAATGGTTGTTGTTGCTTAATCCCTTTTGTATCGAAAAAATTAAAAGGTGATGATTTAGCTAAATGTGCAAATAAGTCTTTTGCTTTTGCATCTGAATTTGGGATATCTTCGATTGTTGTATTTCCCCACTGCCAAAAAGCGAATGAATACTCAAGGATATTTAAATCCAATGCTTTTTCAAAGCCCATTTTAAAATCATACTTTTTATCTTTAGCATGCTCTTTTAAAAGTGGCAGCAATTGTTTTCTGTTTTCAAAACAAGCAATCTGGAAATTTTTAACCTTTGAGCGAGATTCTTCGCTTCCTACACTTGCTAAATGTTTGTATATTCTTTTGTCTTCGCGTTCCAAGTTCATTGGTGCAACATAAGGTACACTTACATCAACATCATTAGGGTAAAAATATCTGTGGTAGATAGTTGTTTGTCCACCTTTACTGATTCCTGTGGTAATCCACTTGTTTTTGTAGATTGATTTCAGTGCTTGAATTACAGCGTGCTGATCGGCAGCAGCTTGTTTAATATTCAAGTATTTCCATTCTAAGCTATCAGGACGTGAATCGTTAAAATAACGGTGTTCAATTTTTAGCTGATTGGCATCGATCAATTTACTTAACTCATCTGCTTTTTGATGCCAAATATTGTAACCTTGAATTTCAACAACCATTGGTTTTTTAAGATCGTGGTGGCCTAAAAAGACACGTTGTTTGAATGTCCCATGTTCAGGATTATTGTGATCGATAGGTTGTGTAAACCACATTTCGTAGTATTCTGCATAGGTGGTGTCACCTTTAATCTTTTCAACTGTAACATTGGGTAAATCGTTAAGTTGAGTAATTAAATCTTTAGGTTGAGTTTGACAGGCTGTCGAAATCCAAACCAGAGCAATAATAATGATGTAATTAAAATTTTTTAGTTTCATGTGTTTTAATAGTTTCTTGGTTGAGTTTTTTTGAAAAAGAAAACCTGTTAGCTTAAACCTAGGGTTCGTTGCAAAAAAAAGTAAATCCTATATATCTTTCGATTCAGCTTTCAGGTTTTCTATTATAATAATGGTTGTTGTTGTTATTGTTGTATTTTATCTGAAAATAAACCCATCTTTTAGAGGGTCATTGGGATCGAAATAAAATTCGTTTTGCCCGGTAATTGATGCGGTTCCACTTACTTCTGGAATCACAGATTTGTTTTCGCCATATTCACAAGGTTCAATAACTTTTACAGTCATAGTACTACCTAGAATGCTTTCTATTGTGATTTCCTCATTTTGCTTAAGTTCTCCTTTGGCATAGTGTATGGCCGCTCTAGCACTTACACCAGATCCTGTTGGAGAACGGTCGACTTCACCTTCCGCGAAAATGCAGACATTGCGCGAGTGGTGTTTCGGATCTTTAGCTTTCCCAATAAAGATTGTTCCATATAGAAAGCTTAAATCTTCTTCAAAAGGGTGTTTAACTTCGAATTGATTCATAACCGCATGTTTTATTTTGCGACCATAGTCAATCAACTTATTGTAATCAGATTCATCTAAATTTAAACCCAGATCCTCTGCTTGAACATAGGCATAAAATGCACCTCCATAGGCCAAGTCAAACTTAACTTTCCCAATCTCAGGAACATCAACAACTTGATCTTTCAAAGACATAAAAGACGGTACATTTTGAAATGTAACTCGTTTAACTTTTCCTTCTTCTCTATGAGCCTGACATGTTATTCTGCCAGGAGGGGCATCGATGCGAATAATTGGATTATTCTCTTTGCGAACGATCATACCTGTATCTAAAACAAGTGTTACTAAAGCAATCATGGCATGGCCACACATGGTGCTATAGCCTTCGTTGTGCAAGAAAAAGGTTCCAAAATCAGCATCCTTAGTGCATGGAGCAGTAATAATTGCTCCATACATATCTGCATGACCACGCGGTTCCCACATGGTTCCTGTTCTGATATAATCGTAATTATCCCTGAAAAAACGTCGCTTTTCAAGTATTGTATTTCCCTTAATTTCGGGTAATCCACTTGTGAATACACGTAAAGGTTCACCTCCTGTGTGCAAATCGATACTTTTAATCTGCATCCACTCTTTGGGTGGTTTCCAGTTCCAATTATTATTTAATATCATAGTCAGGGGAAATTAGGTTAGTTAATTTTAAATTCTTTAGGAGCTTGCTTGTGTTGTAAGTTTTCTACAAAGAAATCCCATCTTTTACGGATAAAGTATTTGTCGTAGTATGCAGTTCCATGATCTTTTCCTGGTAATAGAATCAATTCAAAATCCTTATTAGCTTTAATTAACTCGTCGGACATACGCATTGAGGCCGCTGGGTTAACGTTGTTATCCATATTACCGTGAACGATTAATAGTTTACCTTCTAACTTATCTGCTAAAAAGTAATTCGATTGCTCATCGTAATGCTTTCCTACAGGGTAACCCATGAAAAGTTCAGGCCACCAGGCTTTCGCCGATCGGTGATCGTGATTACCCGCACAAGAAACACCTACTTTATAGAATTTTGGATGTGTTAAAAGTGCATGAGTCGCATCGTATCCTCCAGCAGAATGTCCATAGATTCCTACATTTTCGGTATCCATGTACTTGTGTTCTTTTGCAAGATCTTTAATGGCTTTAATGTGATCTGGAGCACCTATATCGCCAAGGTTCTTATATGAGAAGTCGTGGAATTTTTTTGATCTAAATGCCGATCCAAAACCATCAACGTTCACCATAACGAATCCTAATTGAGCCATTGGAACATCCATATTAATTAAACCTCTACGGAAGGTTTTAGGAGCACGAATGGTATGAGGACCAGAGTAAGTTCCATCAATAACAGGATAGCTTTTATTTGTATCCATATTAAAAGGTTGGAACATTACACCAAAGATGTCGGTTTTATCATCACGACCTTTAACTTTAAACATTTTAGGAGCTTTCCATCCCATTTTTACAATATCTTCGATATCTGTTTGAGCGATATCCATAACTTTTTTACCGTCTTTTGCGCGACGCACTAAGAAACGGTCTGGGAGATCAACTCTTGAATAGTTATCGAAAATATATTTGTTGTTCGGACTAACAGAACAGCTGTGTGTTGCATTCTCAGAACCTAAAAGAGTCATGTTACTACCATCGAAATTGATAGAGTATAAGTAGGTGTAGTAAGGATCACCTTCTTCGTTTCCACAAGCTCTGAAATATAACTTTTCATTTTTATAATCAACCTTACAAATTTGACGGATAAAAAACGCCCCTTTGGTTACTTGGTTTTTTAACTCTCCAGTTTCGTAATTGTATCTGTAAAGGTGGTTCCAGCCATCTTTTTCTGATGCCCAGAAGAAATCATTCGTCTCTTTATTTATATTGTATTGGTGAATTCCCGGATCAACATAGGTTTCACTGTTTTCAGAAATAACAACTCGTGTTTTTCCTGTGGTTACGTCCAATTCGATTAGCTCTCTTTTTTGGTATCCTCTTTCATAGCGAAGCGTGTAGGCTTTAGTATCTGATTTCCACTGAAAGCCATACTCCAGAAATGTGGCATTTTCTGCAAGATCGGATTTAATTTCTTTTCCTGTTTCGGCATCAAATACGGTATAACTAACTACAGTTAGTTTAGGATCACCTGCAATGGCTCTGTCGTATGAGTACACTTCAGCTCTGAAACCTTCTTCAGCTGTTGTTTTTAGCATGTATAAGTTTTCTGAATGCTCTCGGTTGTATTTTGCACAAATAATATATTTTGAATCAGGAGACCAGTAGGCATCTATCTCATATTGCATTTCTTGTTTGGCACTTTCATTTTTTATGAAATACCAAGAAACTGATGTGCCATAGCTAAGTGTTGGGTTTCCGCCTTTGCTAAGTTGGCTTTCCTTACTACCATCAGCATTTTTTATAAACAAATTGTAATCTTTAATGAAAGCAATACGTTTTTTGTTCGGTGAGACTAATTCTTGAGGTGTTCTCTTAACCGGTTTTTCTCTTTTAGAGATGGTGTAACTCTTTAAGTCAAGTGATAAAAGGAGGGTGTCTATTTCAAATTGAAGATTCTCCTTTGTGTACTTTACATTATTAAGCTTTAAATCTTTTGCAAGAAATTCTTTATTCGCAAATGTGCTAAGTTTAGCAGCAAGTTTTTCTTTGTTGAAAAGAGCTTTCTTTTTCTTCTTTTTTAAATCGACATGAAAATATTCTACTCCATTTCGAGTGTTTGTTGAATACCAAAATGCATCGCCTTCAGCAATCCAATTTGGTCTGATGTTGGTGTTGTAAATTTTATCCCCGATATTACACCAAAGCCATTTTTCAGCTTCTTGATAATCTTTTAATGTTCCTTGGCCGAAAATATTTCCTGCCATTAAACTTAGGAGTATTAGTAATGTTAATTGTTTTATTTTCATTTGTTTTTTTGCTTACAGTTGAGTTTGGGTTCCAATATTGTTCTTCAGGGCTTTTTTATACATACACTCTGCTACAACGACATCAAATAGAGCCATACCTACTGATTTGAAAAAACTTGTTTCTGATGGGTCAATGTTTTTTTCTACAATAAGTTGACTTATTGGGTTTATTTGATCTTTTGAAAGCTTGTTGTTTGATATTGGAATTGATAAATCACCGCTTTCTTTAGCAGCAAAAGGTGTATCAACCCATACTTGATTCAATAATGGAAATAGTGCATCTGGAAATTCTCTCATATCTGGCTTGTAAGAGCCGATACCAATGAATGATTTTCCTTTTAAAAGGTTCGAGTTATTAGGGATTACAGGAGTTTGTGATGATGTTGTACAGACGATTATTTCGGACTGTTTAACTAATATTTCACTTTCGGAACACGTGTTTATTTTAATATTAGGAAGTACTGTTCTAAGTTCAATAATAAACTCTTGTGCTTTTTCCGCATTTCTATCGCAAACCCAAATTTCCTGAATAGGTCGAACAGAGCATGCAAAAAGAGCCTGTGTAAAACCTTGTATACCTGTACCTATAATTCCAAGCCTAGTAGCATTCTCTGGACTTGTATGTTTTATGCCAAGTGCTCCAACAGCACCTGTTCTTATTGCAGTTAATGCTGCACCATTTAAAATGGCTAATGGTTCTCCTGTTTCGCCATCATTTAGTGCCATTAATCCATAAATAGAAGGTTTCCCTTTTTGTGAATTTTGAGGATTAACACTTACTAGTTTGGTCCCAAAACAGGATTCTGTAAAACAAGGCATCAACAAAAGAGTGTTATCTCCTTGGTGTGCATGCATCCTATCGGGCATGTGAAACCTATCTTGATGGAATAGGGTAAATGCTTTAGTTATTGCATCTATTACCTCCTCAGGACTAAGAAGATTTTCAATCTCTTTTTTGCTAAGTATCAGCATCGTATTACTTGAAATTAGGAGAAGAGGTATGATGATCTCTTCTCCAATATGATTAATGAATTAGGCTCTTTGAGCTTCAACGTCTTCAACACTTTTTGGAATTGGTTTTCCAAGTAGGCGAGATCCATCAGCTGTAATTAAGAAATCTTCTTCGTTTCTGCATCCACCAAAGTCTTTGTATTGTTCTACTTTATCGTAATTGATAAATTCTGAGAAGCGGTTCTCTGCTTTCCACATATCAATTAGTTCAGGAATGAAATAGATACCTGGCTCAATTGTAAGAACAAAGTTTTCTTCTAATTCACGACCTAAACGAAGTGATTTAAGTCCGAATTGAGTGCTTTTTGCTTCACCATTGTAACCAACGTATACTTCACCAAGATTTTCCATATCATGAACATCCATTCCCATCATATGACCTAAACCACACTGGAAGAATAGAGCATGAGCACCTTGCTCAACTGCAGCATCAAGGTCACCTTTCATGAATCCCATTTCTTTCATACCTTCTGCAATAGTACGTCCTGCCTTCAAGTGTACATCTTTAAATTTAACACCTGGAGCTAGCATGTCGATTGCAGCATTGTGTGCGTTAAGTGCAATTTGGTAAATTTCTCTCTGACGAGTTGTAAAGGTTTTATCAACTGGGAATGTACTTGACATATCACCAGCATAATGTGATGTGTTTTCTGCACCACAATCTAATAGGAATAAATCACCGCTTTTTAAGGTGTTACCATGATAGTGGTTGTGAAGCGTTTGTCCGTTAATTGTTGCAATAGTTGGGAAAGAAAGCTGTCCACCAGCAGCGATTGCAACTTGTTGAACTGCAGCTGCAACTTCTGATTCTTTCATTCCAGCACGAGCCATTTTCATAGCAGCTAAATGCATGTCAGCAGTAATATTAACAGCATCTTCTATTAGAACAATTTCTTCTTGGCTTTTGTAATTTCTTTGGTTTACTACGGCTTTTACAAAATCGATAGATTGACCAGCATTAACATTTGCAGGAGCTACATTTAGTAAATCGTAATATTTAACTTGATGCTCTGGACGGTAAGCAGGAAGGTAGTGAATTTTTCTTCCTTTAGACATCGCATCCTGAAGGTAATCTTTCAATTTAGCACTTGGTGCTGTTTCATTGATTCCTACTAATTCACTTTTATCTTTGATAGAAGGCTGAGTTCCCATCCAAACAACGTGATCGATAGTCAATTCATCTCCGAAAATAATTTCACGATTTTCGTCGATATCAATAATTGCATTTAATCCAGCGTAATCAGACCCGAAGAAATATAGGAATGTACTGTCTTGACGAAAGTGGTAAGTATTATCAGCATAATTCATACCTGTTTCATCATTTCCTAAAAATAATAGGATACCTGATTGCACATCCTTTTTCAGCTTGTTTCTTCTGTTGATGTAAGTTTCTTTTGAAAACATGTTAATGGTTTTAAGGTTTGTTTATGTTTTATTTTAAGTGTGTTGTGGTTGAACAACGGTGTTTTTTTTATTGCAGGGGGTAAACTTAATTGTTCAGCAATAGTTTATTTTACCGAATACACGAATCCCATGTAAAGAGTATAATCTATTTAAATCGATGAACAAAATTAAGCTTGAAAAGTAGGGGGTGAGGGTATTAACAGATCCAGCATTCGTACAAACCTTTGTACGAACAATTGTAGAGAAGTATAAAATCGTTATAGCAAATCATTCAATTGATTGTTAATTGGGGAGTAAATTTATAAAAAAATAATAGTTAATTTACTTTAATCCGTTAAAATGAAGTGAAACTGATAAATATCATGTTTTTCTTGTGTGGTAGGAGTAAGGGCTTTCGACTAAAACCATAATCAAAAGCCTTTATGTTATAATGCTTTGTGTTCCTTCTTTATAAAAATTGAAGGATTAATGGTACAAACACAGGTACTAGGATCGTTAATACTATACCACTAAAAACCGCAATAATTGCATATTCTTTACCCGAGTACTGAACGATAATTGGCATTGTAGTATCCATAGCAGTTGCTCCACCAGAAGCAATTCCTGCTAGCTTGCCAAAATATTTAACAAATAGTGGTGTGGCTAATAATGTAAGGATTTCGCGAATGATATTAGATAATAATGCAATAACACCTAATGTTTCGCTGTGGAATTCTGTTATAATTACGGAAGATAGGCTGTAGTAACCAAAGCCTGCACCTACGGCCATGGCTTCTCCAAAATTGATATTCGATAAAAGTATTGAAACGGCTGATACGCCTATTAATGACCCTACAATAACAGAAAGAGGAACAAGTACAATTTTGATATTAACTTGACGGATAACTTTCCATGAATCACGATCGGTTCCGATACCTATTCCGACTAAAAACATCAGTAGGTAAAGTGCATAAATGCTGAAATCGCCTTCTAGAAGGGAACTAGGCAAAAAGCGAGTCAAGCCAAGAATTAAACCTAGAATAAAGAAACCGAGAATAATTAAACTGCCTTTCATAGAATATATTAATATGAGATGTTATAGAAAAAGATGTATAGTATGAATTACTTCGCTTTTTGGAAGAAGAATTTATAGGTTGCCCAAGCACAAACTAAAGAACCTAATATTGCTCCAACTGTTAAAACTAAAGCTTGCATACCTATTGAGTGAAGGTTGTTGATAATTTTGTCGTTGGTTCCAACGCCAATGCCCAATAGAAATAATAAAAGGAAAATTGAAAATGAGGTCAAGACACCCACAACTTTAATGATTTTTGGGCGATTGCCAATATAAAGGCCAATACCGATTCCTAAAATCATAATGGCCAAGACAATAATAATATCAGTTAACATGTTGTTGTATTCTTTTGTTTAGTTATAATTTTCAGACGCAATATTAAGTTTTTCTTTCTTATTAAAACATGTTGAGCGGCACTAAATGAAAAAGTGCCGCTCAATATTTTTAATGTTTTGAAAAAGAAATAAGTCTTTAGTCATTGCTGATTAAAGGGTTCGCATTAATTTCTTCTTCAGGAACAGGAAGGTAGTAATGTTGAATTCCTTTAAATCCTGATCTATTAGCTGTTGTCATTGCACTTTCTAATTTACCCCATCGACGTAAATCTAGGAATCTTGATCCTTCAAGAGTAAATTCCATGATTCTTTCGTGTTCAATTTGAGCGGTAACATTGGCTTTTGTATTACCTACCATTGCCGGCATGTCACCATGATCAGCTCTAACTTGATTGATGAAAGGAATAGCTAATGCCGTTTCTCCTGTTTCATTTAATACCTCAGCATACATTAGTAATACATCAGCATATCTCATAAGAGGCATATTTACAGCAGAGCGATCGTAAAAGTTATCAGAGCTAGCTGGAATGTATTTTCTCATATTGATTTTGCTAGTTGTAGCACCGAACCATCCATCGTAGGTTTTGCCATATACATTAGGATTGTTTGCGTCATTGAAATAATCGTCACGGAATAAACATGTTTCGTACAAGCGAGTGTCATGATTTCCTGAAGTAGAAATTTTTCCTTCTTTTTTCATTTCAGCAATCAATTCATTTGTACCTAGAATTTCTTCCCAGAAGCCAAATTCAGATGGTCCCATGAAATATTGAAGCCACATATCGTACTTTGCACCACCATCTTTTACTGAAGAAAGTTGAAGCTCGAATACAGATTCAGAAGAGTTTTCATTGCTACCATCGAATAGTGAAAGGAAATTGTTTTCTAATGCGTAATTCCCTGATTCTACAACGCTTTTAAGAGCTGCTTTAGCTTCCGTTAGGTATGATGCATTATTTTCTTCTCCTGCACGATGCATTAAGATTTTACCTAAATAAGCATTGGCTGCACCCTTAGTAGTACGTCCTATTTCGCTTGCTGGTTGTTGTTCAATTAAATCAGTAGCAGCTTCTCTTAAATCTTTAAGAATGAAATCGTAAACTTCAGATCTTGGAGAATCAGCTTTTGGAAGATCAGTATCTCCTTTTGGTACATCTGTTCTAATGATTGCTTTCTTATAATGGCTTAAAATTTTGAAATGATAATAAGCTCTAAGAAACTTAGCTTCTGCAATTACTTGTTTACGTGTTTCCGAAGAAATAGCTTCTTCTGGAATGTTTGGAACATTTTCTAAAATTTGATTACAAAGATTGATACCTCTGTAATTTGTTTTCCATACCAAATTCAAAGCGTAATTACCTGGGGTGTAGGAAAAGTTGTAAAGATCTGTCCACCAAGTGTAGTTGAATGCATCAGCTCCTGGTACAAGCATATCGTTTCTGTAGTATTCAACAACTGGTCGACCTTCTTGCCATTCGTCCCATCCAACAAAACTTTCAAGTTGTGAATAAGCTGCAGATAAGCCAGCTAACGCGTCAGCTTCATTTCTCCAATATTTATCAGAGGTAAGTTTGTCTGGAGATTCTTTCTCCAAGTAATCATCACAGCCAGCAAATGGGGCTATTGTGATGATAATTAATATAGCATATATTAGATTCTTCATTTTATCGGTTTTAATTCTTAGTTGGTAGATGATTATCTTATTTAGAACGTAATCTGAATACCTGCGACATAAGATTTAGTCATAGGGTAGATGGTTCTATCAACTCCTCTTGTTAATGCGTCAACTTCGTTAGTGTCACTATCAATCATTCCCGCAACTTCTGGGTCTATACCACTATAGTTGGTTAAGGTCAATAAATTTTGTCCACTTACGTAAAGACGTAGTTTATTCACTTTAATTCTCTCGCATAGAGATTTTGGTAGGTTGTAACCCAATTGGATATTTCTTAGTTTTAGGTAAGCGCCATTCTCCAGGAAGCGTGTCGACTCATCCGTATTTCCATTAGGATCACCTAGTACTGCTCTTGGCATACTTGTATTTGTATTGGATGGAGTCCATGCAGAAAGAGTGTTTTTTGTAAAGTTTCTTCCTGATTCCATTCCTTCCATTTCGAAACGGTTCCCATTATAAATTTTGTTTCCAGAAACACCTTGCCAAAACATAGTGAAGTCAAAATCTTTGTAAGTAGCAGTAAAGTTCACACTGTATTCAAAATCTGGAACACCACTACCGCTATAGATTTTATCATCTTCGTTAATTTTACCGTCATCGTTGATGTCTTTGTAACGAATATCACCCGCTTTAGCATCTTCTTGAATTAGGTTCCCATCTTTTGAATGTGCTGCAACTTCTGCATCAGATTGAAAAATACCATTTGCCTGATAAAGGTAGAAAGCACCAATTTCGTGTCCTACACGAGTCTGGTTAGGATAGTGCGATGATCCGTATTTTAAACCTTGACCAAAAAGAGCTTGATCTTTATCTGCAAGAGATGTTACTTCATTTTTCATTGTAGTGAAGGTACCTGTTATATCATATTTGAAATCCTTTTCTCTGTTCGAGTAGGTTAATTCAAATTCAAGACCTTTGTTTACAATCTCTCCAACGTTCATAGTTGGATCATTAAATCCAGCTGATAATGGAATGCTTTTTTTAATTAGCATATCCGAAGTTGTGTTTTTATAGTAATTAATTGAACCAAAAAACTTACTCCCCATTAGTGAGTAGTCCAGACCAATATTAATTGATTCTGTTTTTTCCCATCGTAGGCTTCTATTTGCTAGATCCCATGATGCTGAACTAATCCATGCATTTCCACCGTTTCCTTTTGAATAACCACCTGCATATGTATTCTTGTTAAGAATTAGTGATTGGTACTCATAGTTATCAAGAGTGGCTTCGTTACCCAAAATCCCCCAACTAGCACGAAATTTCAAGTTGTCAAGGAAGTCATATTTTTCCATAAAACTCTCCTCTGTAACACGCCATCCAAGTGAAGCGGAAGGGAAGTTTCCATATCTTTCATCTTGCCCAAATTTAGATGATCCATCTCTACGCATTGTAAACTGGAACAAATATTTATTGTCAAATGTGTAATTAATTCGACCTAAAATTGAAGCTCGATTGTATGTGTAATGAGTTCCATCAACCTTAGTGTCACCACCTTTCCCTGAGTAAAGTGTTTTAAAGCTTGGATCATTAAAGCCTATAGGAACAATTGTTTCAACAATTTTACCATCTTCTACATGTCGTTTAGTCGTTTTTCCTTCAACTTGTGCTTCAGACCATTCGTAAGTGTTGTGATTTAAAGAAAATGCAGTAACTCCACTAATGGCATGTTTCCCAAAATCCTTATTAAATGAAATCATGTGTTCCATAATCTGTTCTCTGTAATTGCTATTTAGCTCATAAACAAGAGGGTATTTGATTATGCTAGTTGGATTTGCAATGTAATCAGGATGGTAATAGTTTTCTTTGAAATCTTTATTTGATAAACCAAATCTTGAAGTCCAAGTGAATGCATCACTTAATTTGAAATCCATGTTTACATTTGCAACAGTGTAATGAGTTGTTTTTTCCTGAGTGTTAAAGTGATCCATCGCTACCGGATTTGAGTTGTTCGGTAGGTTGTTGCGAGTCAGGCCGTAGCCGTATTTTTCATTTTCGTCAAATACTGGAACCAAAGGTGAAATATGGTAGGTTTCACGAAGAGAAAGTTGATACGGATGATCTTCTGTTTCAGTATAAGCTAATGAGGCATTCAGGGTTAATCTACCTTTAGTAGTTCCCATTTTTGCGCGAATCGAGTTACGTGCGTAGTCAGAGCCTAAAACAATACCTTCTTCATCGGTAAAGTTTCCAGAAATACTGAAGTGGCCATGTTCTCCAGCACCACTTACACGTAAACTGTAGTTTTGAGAAGCAGAGTTGTCAATAACTTGTTTAGTCCAATCAGTATCATGATTCCCAGGATTGTTTATGTATGTAGGAAGGTCATTACCAGCATTTTCAAACATCATTTTGTGAACTTGAACATACTCGCTTGCATTTAGTAAGTCGTAGGTGTCTACTGGTTTGTTAATACTAAGGTAAGAACTGAACTCAACAACAGTTTTTCCTTTTTTCCCTTTTTTAGTAGTAACTAAAACGACACCATTTGCGGCACGAGAACCATAGATCGCGGCTGCTGCACCATCTTTAAGCACTTCAATTGATGCAATGTCAGTTCCACTAATGAAGTTGATATCACCAGGAATTCCATCAATGATGTAAAGAGGTTGATTATTACCTACGGTACCAATACCACGGATTTTAACATCCATACCAGCACCAGGTGTACCACCAACTTTGGTAATACTAACACCGGCTATTTTTCCTTGTAGAGCCTCAGTAGGATTTGTTGCAGCAACTTTTGAGATTTCGTCACTTTTTACTGATGAGATAGCACCTGTAAGGTCACTTTTCTTTTGTACGCCATAACCAACAACTACGACCTCGTCAAGACCAAGATTCGTTGATTCTAATACAATGTTTAGGGTGTTACTGGCAATAACAACTTCTTGAGTTGTCATACCTACAAAAGAGAAAACAAGAGTTTGTCCTTCTTCTGCTTGGATTGAAAAATTACCATCAAAATCGGTACTTGTACCATTCGATGTTCCTTTTACGACAACTGACACCCCTGGGATAGAAAGTCCATCGTCAGCAGAAGTTACAACACCAGTGATAAGATTCTGACTTTGTTCAATTTTGCTGAAATTTGAGCTTTGTGAGGCTTTTACCAGAATTGGTGAAAATAGAATTGCTACAATACATAGCTTCATGAGCCATGATACACAGCGTTTTTGCGCAAAATGATATTGCGCAAAAGAGTTTGCATTTTTTTTCATAAATTTAGGTTCGTTAAAGTTAATGCCAGTTGTGTTCTTATTTTGCGATGAAAACAACTGAGTTTATTTAATAGT
>Ga0209379_10000147_pt1 | contig 83500 bp, 85 predicted proteins | sample tdDd001_FD_187124 | JGI IMG/M metagenome (GOLD analysis project Ga0209379, IMG submission 187124) | Marine sediment microbial communities from the Atlantic coast under amendment with organic carbon and nitrate - tdDd00.1 (SPAdes)... | ecosystem: Environmental > Aquatic > Marine > Coastal >...
TTTGGTACCGGACTCAACTTTCTTGCTGTCTGGCAGTGGTTCGATCGCTTTAAGCAGCAAAACCCAGATGCTGCAGTGCAAGAACTGCATTTCATAAGCTTTGAAAAGTATCCGCTTAGCCAACAAGATTTAGTTAAAGCACATGATGCTTGGCCTGAACTGGCTGAATACGCTAAAAAGCTGCAAGCTCACTACCCAATTGCGGTACCTGAATGTCACCGTATCGTACTTGAAAATGGAGCGATTACACTCGACCTGTGGTTTGGTGATATTAAAGATTGTATGCCAAAAGTGCCGGTCCCGGAACAGGGTTTGGTGGATGCTTGGTTCCTAGATGGGTTTGCGCCAAGTAAAAACCCTGAAATGTGGAACCAAGACCTCTTCAACAGCATGGCAACCTTAGCCAAACAAGAGTGTACTTGTGCAACCTTTACTGCCGCAGGGTTTGTTCGTCGTGGCCTGATTGAAGCGGGCTTTGAGATGAAAAAAGTCAAAGGCTTTGGTACCAAGCGAGACATGATTGCAGGCCATTTAGCTGAGAAACAACCAGCCTCGAACTTCAAGCCTTGGTTCCACCGCAGCGCAAGCGGCTCAAGCGAGTCTATTGCCATTATTGGTGGTGGCGTTGCCAGTGCCACATTAGCCAAAACACTGACTCGACGCGGCAAACAGGTCACACTTTATTGCCAAGATGACGCGCCAGCTCAGGGAGCATCTGGCAACCGACAAGGCGCAGTCTACCCACTACTAAATGGGAGCCATGAAGGCGTATCTCGCGTATTCGCACCAGCGTTCTTATTTGCACGCCAATTTGTCGAACAAGCAGCCGAAACCGTTCACTTCGATCATGATTGGTGTGGCGTCACGCAACTAATGTGGAATGAGGATGCGGAAACTAAGCTAGAGAAGATGCTAAGCGGTGACTTCGATTCACAGTTGATTCATCGCCTTGATGCGGCTCAAACCAGCGAGAAAATTGGCTTACCGATTGATATGCCAAGCGTCCATTACCCACTTGGTGGCTGGTTATGCCCTGCGCAATTGACCCAAGGTTTGATTGAAGATCTGCAAAGCGGCTCAAAGCTAACAGCGCACTTCAATACTAAGATTGAACGCATGACTTGGTGTGAAGAAAAGCAACAATGGACGCTTTCATCAGGTGAGCAAGACTTTACTCACGATACAGTGATCGTTGCCAACGGCCATCAATTTTCTGAGCTTGAGCAAACAGCGGATGTGCCTCTAGGGCAAGTGAAAGGTCAGGTCAGCCATATTCCGACAACCGATGATCTGCAAAAACTTAAAACCGTACTCTGCTACGACGGCTATATGACACCGGTTAATCCTAATAATGGTCATCACTGTATTGGCGCAAGCTACGACCGCTCTCATCTGGACAATGTTTTTGACCCAGTGGCTCAACAAGAGAACGGCGACAAACTGCGTAAATGTGTGCCAAACCAAACTTGGCCAGATCAGGTTGATACTTCTGGTGAGCTTTCACGTCAAGGGATTCGCTGCGTGAGTCGAGACCATCTGCCGTTTGTTGGCAATGTCGGGGAGTTTAATACGATTAAACAAGAGTACGCAGAGCTGCATAAGAAAAAGCCAGCACAGAATGCGATTAACGTTCCGAGTCAACCAAATCTGTTCTGTATGCTAGGCCTTGGTTCTCGCGGTTTGAGTTCAGCACCACTCCTTGCAGAAGTCTTGGCGTCTCAAATTTGCGGAGACCCAATGCCATTGCCTGTTGACGTGTTAGAACAATTACACCCTAGCCGGATGTGGGTAAGAAAGCTGAGAAAAGGAAAAGCGATTACTCAACTGTAACTTGTTAACCACCGTTCTAAAGTGCAATAAAAAAGCGGCGTATTCATAAAGAATACGCCGCTTTTTTCAACTCAATTAAGATAGCTCAGCGACTGCTGATTTTAGCTGTTGGGCAATCTCTTCATTGCGTAATGTACCTGACTCCAAGTCAAAGTTGTCGTAAAAGCTTGGCACCGATACAGACGCTTTTACTATAGCACCAAAGTATGGTGCAGAACCTGTCGCCGCTGCTAATACTGTTTGCGCGCCTCCTGGGCCCGGTGAAGTTGCTAGATAAACCACTGGCTTTTCTTGGAATACGTTACGCTCAATACGCGTTGACCAATCAAACAGGTTTTTATACGCCGCTGTGTAAGAGCCATTGTGCTCAGCAAACGAAACAATAATGGCATCTGCTTGCTCAAGTTCAGCTAAAAACGCTTTTGCACCTTCAGCTTGGCCGATTTCTTTTTCAGTGTCTTCACTGAACATCGGCACTTGATAGTCATTTAAGTCTAGAACTTTGACGTCTGCACCTTCGACTAGGTTCGCGGTGTAAGAAGCCAATGTTTTGTTGATAGAAGTCGAGCTATTCGATGCTCCAAAAGCGACAATTTTCATACTGTTTACCCATTCGTTATTCGTTTCCCGTTGTGTGATAAGAAGCATATCGTCACAGCAAAACTTCAACAAGCGCAAAAAGTATAAAGGGTTGTTCGAAAAATTCGAACAACCCTTTATTGTGTTTTTTATCTGTTAGAGACGCTTATGCGTTATTCACAAGCTCTAACCAAAGATCATTGACGATGGTGCGATCCGCTGGTGTCAGTTCAGAGCGAGCCGCTTCTAAGCTTGCTTGGATGCGCTCTTTTAGCGTATCGACATCGTTGATCCCTTCTTCTTCACACGCCGCTGCAGATAAAGAGATATGACCACGTAGATAGCCACCAGCAAACAGTTCGTCATCAGATGCCGTTTCGATACGTGCATCTATTAGCTCTAGCAGCTGCTCTTCAAATTCAATAATCATTTTGCTTTATCGCCTAATTCAGTTTGATTCTCAAAAAGAGCGCCAAGCTTCTCATATTGACAATCTCAACGCAAACCCTCCGTCATACAAGGGCTGACAGCATGGCACGCAGTGTGCAGTTGCTCATATATGGACTCAGTTGAGCGAGGAATAAAAAATGAAATCTCACCCACTCATAACCCCCACGGCTTGCCTAATTATGACGTCATTGTGTAGCTATTCAGCATTCGCTGAAACTCCCTTTACTAGCTGCCCTACCCAAGCATTTCTTATTCAGAATCCTACCGGTACCCCGATATCCTTCGGGGTAAATATTGATGTTGGTAGCTACGTCACACTGACCTCCAACCTAGGTACAGCCAAACTCAATGGTGTCGGTTACAGTAAGCACGATGATTTCATCTATGGCTGGGACTATGGCGCGCAATCGCTATCTCGTATCGATTCTACCTTTACCAAAACGCTACTTTCCATCGACATACCTGACGGAGCGCCAACCTCTATCTATGTCGGCGATGTCTCACTCGATGAAAACGCTTGGTACGGGTATCGTCCGAGCTATGGCTTATATCGAATCGATCTCGATACCTTCGTGATGGAGCTCTCATCTCCCCCTAATCAATTTGGTAACCCAGCAATTTTTGACCTTGCCTTTCACCCAGACAACAGCATGGCTTACTCCATCGACTCCACTGGTTATTTATGGGAAATCGATGTCTCTTCAGGGACAACTTCTCGCCTCAACCGACTACTCGATACTGACGCACTCGGCTCCCGTATGACCTTTGGTGCGGTTTATTTCGACGTAGATGGTAACTTCTACGCCAGTAACAACAAAGATGGGTATGTCTACAAAGTCATCATCAATGGTACAGAGTCGACTGCAGAGTTCTTTGCTTATGGTCCTTCAAGTAATTCAAATGATGGGGCTCGATGTGCGTTAGCTCCTGTAGAACCAAGTGAATACACAGAGTTTGGTGATGCCCCTGATAGTTATAAAACCCTCTTTGCGTCGTCAGGTGCTCGCCATGGCCTGTCAGATCTTAAATTAGGGGCTCTCGTGGATGGTGAGACCGATGGTAGCGTTTACCCTGATAGTGATGATGTGTCTGACGGCGTGGACGATGACGATGGCATTCAGTTCCCCGTCCCTATCCAAGTAGGACAAACCAGTAAAATCATTGCGACTGCGGCAGGTACTTCAGCCGACTCAGTAATCAATGCATGGATTGATTTTGACCGAGATGGTGAATTTGAAGCTAGCGAATCCATCATCAGTGATTTATCCATAACTGACACGACAAGGGACGTCTTTTTCACAGTGCCAACGTGGGCGGTAGCCGGTGATACTTGGGCCAGATTTAGAATTTCAAACACACCGGGTATTGGGCCAAGTGGCGGTGTGCCTGCTGGTGAGGTCGAAGATTATCAAGTCGCTATCACTGAAAGCGGTGTCACCACAGAGATTTATCCAAGTGGCGGGGGCTACACAACCTTTGCCTATGAAGATCAGTACCCATTGGTCGGTGACTACGACATGAACGATGTTCTCATGAACGTAAAATTCACTGAGTACCAACTTAACGACCAAGTTATTCGAATGAAGATGGAAGGGAAAATTGCGGCCTTGGGTGGTGACAACCGCTCAGGCTTTGCGATTCGACTGCCAAACGTTGTGAAAGAAGACATCAAGTCTGATTCTGTTGAACTCTCAATTAATGGAGAAGTCGTTTCAGGGACTGTTCTTGAAACCGATACAACGGATGCGGTGTTCATCATCCATGAAGATCTTTGGGACATCACAGAACCAGGGGAAGCGGAGGGCTGTACCATGTTCCGCACCCAAGAAAACTGCGGAACCAGCTACCGACCAATCTGGTCACTCACTTTTGCTTTGAAGAACGCAGTAGACACCTCGACCATGCCAGACTTTCCTTATGACCCATTCATCTTTGCGGCACCAGGTCACTACTACGGCGACATTGGTTACCAAGTCAGCGGTGGCTACCCAGGTCGAAGTCTAGAGATTCACCTTAAAAACCAAGCACCAACCAGTAAGTTCGATGTGCGCTACAAATCTTATGGCGTAGATGCCTCGTCAGGTGACACGCATTATCACAATGCCAACGGACTGCCTTGGGGCATAGAAATCCCTACCACTTGGAAGCACCCTAAAGAGCAGAAAAACATACTCGAAGCGTACGAAAACTTCGCTACCTTTGCTCAAGATGCCACAGGCCAGAGTCAACCAACCTGGTATGTATCAGGTAATAACGCCATTCTTTATAATGATTAGGAGATAACCTTATGTGGAATTTACACCAACAACTGCCCATTACGCTTATCTCGTGTTTACTATTGGTCGCATGTGGTGACGGAGGAGGTGATGACGGTGGCAGCGGCAATAGTGGCGGAGGTAGCAGCGCCTCTACGCCATCGGGGTCAGGTTCGGTAAGCTCTCCATCAGGACAGACATTAAAAATAACCGATCTCGTCATTGAACATGACAATGACCTTACCTCAATTTATGAAGTCGATGTTGATGTGAGCTTGCCTCATTTGGCGGCATCACAGGTATACATTTCGATTTGTGATAACGGTGGAGGTGGTATTGAGAACATTGACTACGAGAAATGCATGGTGAAGTCATCGCTTGACTCCGGTTACGGACAGTACCAGTTGAGAGTACCAAACCACTGTGACTCACTGATTGCTGTGGTGTCTGTCATGGAACCCGATGTCTCGCCTCTGGTTTACACCCTCAACCATAACAATCAAGCGGAAACCACTTGGCTAATACAGTAATAAAACCAAAACAAGCTGCACTGGGCAGCTTGTTTTTATTTCACTTCGAACTGAGCATACTCTAGTTCGGGCACTTGATAGAAATCTCGAAGTGCATCAGAGAGCATCTTAACTCGCAGTGGGATACCCTGTTCGAAGATCTTACCCACTTCTTGATGAACCTTAGCCATAAACTGGAGCCTGTCAGGTTCGAAATCCCCATTCAGATTGTCGCAACTAACCGTAAATGGGAAACCCGCACTTATAGAAAGAATCCATTCATACGCCTGTGGACGAATTTCTACTTTTTCAAACTCAGCTTGCACTTGCTCAGTGCGGCCATCAGGCTCATACCAGTAACCAAAATCTTCTAGCAATCTCCGCTCAGGACCTGCCACACACCAATGGGCAATTTCGTGCATTCCGGAAGCATAGAAACCACGAGCAAAAATAATGCGATGATATGGAATAGAATCGTCAGCCGGTAGATAAATTGGCTCATCCCCACCCAACTCTAATTTGGTATTGAATTGGTCAAAAAACGTCTCGTTGAAGATCTTGATTAAGTCTTGGTATTCGTGGCTCATGGCTTAAATGGGTTGTTGATATTCTTCGCTGCCGCATTCTCGCATTTTTCGGCTAAATTGCAAATCCACACAAAACACATTGCTATTAGATTAAGTTATGTGAAAAACGTTTTCGTCTTCATAAAATCTCATTCGTCACAGATCACATTTCCCACTACACTCACGCCTTAAATTTATAACATCAATCCGCCGTTTCACGGCCCTTTTTTGAGAACTCACTATGCTGCTAAGTGTTTTGTATATTATTGGTATTACAGCGGAAGCAATGACCGGAGCCTTAAGTGCGGGCCGAAGAAAAATGGATTGGTTTGGTGTGATGTTGGTAGCGAGTGCAACTGCAATTGGGGGTGGTACTGTCCGAGACATTTTACTTGGCCACTACCCACTGGGCTGGGTGAAGAACCCTGAGTTTCTTGCCATTACTTGTATCGCAGGTGTACTGACCACTGGTCTTGCAAAATGGGTGATTAAGCTTAAAGGCCTATTCATTCGACTTGATGCCCTAGGCCTGATCGTATTCAGCATCATTGGTACCAAAGTCGCCATGGGTATGGGTCACCACGCTCTGATCTGTATGGTATCAGCGTTAGTTACAGGTGTATTTGGTGGTCTACTTCGTGACCTAATTTGTCGTCAGACACCGTTAGTTCTGCATGAAGAGCTTTATGCTTCTGTGGCACTGGTTGCCTCTGGCCTATACTTGGGGCTTTTAGAACTTGGTGTGAATGATGTAACCGCAACGATTTCGACTTTAATCGTGGGTTACTTACTCCGTATGGCCGCTGTGCGCTTTAAGTGGCGTCTACCGTCATTCCACTTAGAGACTGAAGGCTCACTGCACTGATCCGGCTATGACTCATATCACCAAAGGTTGGTATTGATCCAACCTTTGGCTCAGCATCGGTTTGGCTATCCAATACCCTTGAAAATAGTCAACGCCACTCTCTCGACACATTTCAAATTGCTCGCGAGTTTCTATCCCTTCCGCAATGGTCTTTGCACCTATTCGACGAGCCACCGCTACAGCTTGCTCAACAAACTTGGCATCCCCAACGTAGCTGCGATCAATTTTCAAATAAGGTGCGCGAATCTTCATTGCGCGCTCCCGAGTCGCATAACAAGCGCCATAATCATCTAGCGCTGTCTTAATGCCGTACTGCTCTAAATACGCTTTGCCCTGAAGAATACCCGTCAGATCCGACTCTTCGAACTCGGTAATTTCATAGATAATCTGCGAACTGACTAAACGCAGGCAACGCAGTCGATACATTAGATGCTCAATCGATTGGCGGTAATTAGCAAGCAAAGTAAACACTGACGGTGAGACATTGATAAAAAGCTTACTCGTCCGGTATGCCGTATGAGCTAGGTTGATCGAATGAAGCTTGCCACATAATAGTGTTGCAATAACATTCGACTCATCTCCTGGGGTCATTGAGGAAAAATAGTCACTGGGGTTAACGCTCTCACCATGCTCATCCCAAATTCTAACCAGCCCTTCGAACGCTAAAACCTGTCCTAACCTATCGACTATCGGCTGAAAAACACTATGAAAAGTTTTGCCCTGATAGAAACCATACACAAACCCTTCCCTTTCATACCGAACAAGACTCTGAATGTAATCCATTTGAACAGAATAGATTGACGCTAGCTCCACAATGCACCTCCTTTACGCTTTTTTAATGTATCAGATTCATTTTCGAACAAGCGTAAGCCTATGTAAGCAAGCCCATTACTTATGCTTACTCACTAGACTTTGTAGTCTCGGAGAATACGTGGTCAAATTTATAAAAACATCAATTAGAACTAGAACAATGAGTCAAACACAACCACGCTATGCTTTCGTATGCCCTGAATTAGAAACGCTGTCCGTTGAACAGCAAGGGCAATTAGTTCGCCTTGAGAGCGACTGCCAAGACAAGATAGCCGACTTTGCCGCACTCGCTATCGACGCAGCAATGCAACGTAATACCCGCGTGTTGCTACTCGATAGGAAGGAAAGCAAACAACTCGACTTTTATAATTTCCTAATGGTATAACGTTTCTTAATGGCATAAAAAAGCCCCGACACATGGTCGGGGCTTTTCATTTAAACTTCGATTAAATCTGTGGCGTTTCAGTCGTAACACCATGGTTTTGGCCACGGTGACGCAATAAGTGGTCAAGCACAACAATCGCTAACATCGCTTCAGCGATTGGCACTGCTCGAATGCCAACACAAGGATCATGACGACCTTTAGTAATTAATTGAGTTGGCTCACCTTGTTTGGTGATGGTCTCACCCGGAACCGTAATGCTCGATGTTGGCTTCAGAGCGATATTTGCCACGATATCTTGACCAGTAGAAATACCACCTAAGATGCCACCAGCATGGTTGGTAGCAAAACCATCAGGAGTCAGCTCATCACGGTGTTGGCTGCCTTTCTGGCTAACTACATCAAAACCATCACCAATCTCAACACCTTTCACGGCGTTAATGCTCATCAGAGCGTGTGCAATGTCAGCATCAAGACGATCAAATACAGGCTCACCTAAGCCAACAGGGACATTGGTAGCAACAACTTGTAGTTTCGCACCAATCGAATCGCCTTGCTTCTTAAGATCACGAATTAGCTGGTCAAATGCATCAACTTTATCGACATCAGGACAGAAAAACGGGTTGTTTTCGATTTCATTCCAATCCACTTTATCAATAGCAACATCACCCATCTGAGAGAGGTAAGCGCGGATTTCAACACCAAACTCTTGCTTAAGGTATTTCTTAGCCACAGAGCCAGCGGCAACACGCATCGATGTTTCACGAGCCGATGAGCGACCACCGCCACGATAATCACGTACACCATATTTCTGATGGTAAGTGTAGTCAGCATGACCTGGGCGGAATTTGTCTTTGATTTCAGAATAATCTTTTGAACGCTGATCGGTATTTTCGATCAGTAGGCCAATTGAAGTACCTGTGGTTTTACCTTCAAACACACCAGAGAGAATTTTTACTTCATCTGGTTCACGGCGAGCGGTGGTATAACGAGAAGTACCTGGGCGACGGCGATCTAGATCGATTTGAATATCCGCTTCTGTGATTTCAAGACCCGGAGGACATCCGTCAATAATACATCCTAGTGCGATACCATGACTTTCTCCGAATGTTGTCACTCGGAAATGTTGTCCGATACTGTTTCCTGCCATTACTTCCTCAAACTTTATTCGCTTACGTATACTTTTAGCCTGTATACATAATTTTACACTTCAATTGTCCGTAAATTCATAGTCGCCTTATTGCGGTTTGATGTAAACCCCTAATCACCAACTATTTTGCTTTTTAGCACGCATAAAAAACGCCAAGCCGATTTATGACTAAATCAGGCTTGGCGCTTGAAAACAGGATTGCGTATTAGAGCTTAGTCTTTGTAGATTGAAAACTCTGCTGCGTGCTCAAGCATCTGCTCACGCGTTAGCATGAAGACACCATGACCGCCGTTTTCGAACTCAAGCCAAGTAAATGGAATGTGCGGGTATTGCTCCATCATGTGTACCATAGAGTTACCCACTTCACAGATAAGAATACCGCTGTCAGTCAAGTAATCTGGTGCATTTGCCAGAATTCGACGAACCAACTTGAGGCCATCAGTACCTGCAGCTAGACCTAGTTCAGGCTCATGGGTGAACTCATCTGGTAGGCTATTCATATCTTCTTCGTCCACGTACGGTGGATTAGAGACGATGATGTTGTACTTTTCTTTTGGCAGATCACGGAATAGATCAGAACGGATAGGGAAAACTTGTTGTTCCATGCCGTGGTCTTGAACATTTTGCTCAGCGACTTGCAGCGCATCAGTTGAAATATCAATGGCGTCAACTTCTGCTTCAGGGAAAGCGTGTGCACAAGCAATCGCAATACAGCCACTACCGGTACAAAGGTCCATGATGCGTGTTGGCTCTTCCACTAACCAAGGTTGGAATTCCGCTTGAATCAATTCACCAATTGGCGAACGAGGCACAAGAACACGCTCATCAACGAAGAACTCAAGGCCACAGAACCATGCTTTGTTAGTTAGGTATGCCGTTGGCGTGCGCTCATTGATACGTTTCACAACGCGCTCTACGATACGCATGCGTTCACTCGTGGTTAAGCGTGAGTTCAAGACATGTGGAGGCACATCGATTGGTAGGTATAGTGTCGGCAGGATTAGCTGAACTGCTTCATCCCAAGCATTATCAGTGCCGTGACCATAAAAAAGGTTCGCGGCATTGAAACGGCTTACCGTCCAACGAATCATATCTTGAAGCGAGTGAAGTTCTGATACTGCTTCTTCTACAAAAATCTTATCCAAAATTGCCTCCGAAAAGCGCTACAATACTGCTAATTGCATTTATACATATTAAATTTAGTCCCATGAGCAAAAAAGACACCGATATGGATGATGACTTCGCCCTTTTTAGGGATGCAGTACAAGGCGTAAAAAAGTTGTCACAGGATACCATAGTCCAGCAACCAAAAAAAAACAGTAAGCAAAAAGAAATTACCCGTACTGCCCGTGAAGCAAGCGATACGGAGTTTTATTTCTCAGATGAGTTTGTGCCTCTTCTCAATGAGGAAGGACCGACTCGCTATGCACGTGATGACGTCTCGACTTATGAAGTAAAACGTCTGCGTCGTGGCGTCTATGTCCCGGATGTGTTCTTAGATATGCACGGTATGACCCAACAAGAGGCCAAACGAGAGTTAGGCTCAATGATCGCTTACTGTATCAAGAATGAAATTTCGTGTGCCTGCGTTCAGCACGGGATTGGTAAGCACATCCTTAAGCAGAAAGCGCCTCTGTGGCTTGCTCAGCACCCAGATGTGATGGCTTTCCACCAAGCGCCACTTGAGTTTGGTGGTGACGGTGCCTTATTGGTGTTGCTGTCGATTCCAGAAAAGTAACCGGATCATCTTCAAGAGATTACCTACTCGCTCATTCTTCGGTCTATGGAATGACAGAAGTAATCCTACTTCCTTAACTCAGGCGGAATTGGCAACTCAGATGTCTTCAAGTTCGGACGCTGGCCGCCTTTCTTACGGTATTGTTTTAGCTGGAATACATAAGCTAGAATTTGCGCCACGGCAGTAAACAAGCCATCAGGAATCTCTTGCTCAAGCTCGGTTGAGTGATACAAAGCACGAGCCAAAGGTGGCGCGGGGATGACGTAAATATCATGCTCGCGAGCCACTTCCCTAATTTTCAGCGCCATATGGTCAGTACCTTTCGCCACCACAATCGGCGCTTTATCAGTATCTTGCTTATAGCGTAGTGCGACAGAGAAGTGCTCCGGGTTGGTAACAATAACATCAGCTTGCGGTACTTCAGCCATCATTCGGCGCTGAGCAGCTTCACGCTGAAGCATACGAATACGACCTTTTACTTCTGGCTTACCTTCCGTTTCTTTGTATTCGTCTTTGACCTCTTGTTTGGTCATTTTCAATTGGTCAGCGTGTTGCCAAATTTGGAAAGGGATATCAATCGCAGCCACGATCAACAGCGTACAGCTGATCAACAGAATGAAGTTGAGCAGAATATCGAGCGCATGGAAGATGTTCTGCGGATAGACATCCATACTGAGTTGAAACAAGTCTTCTCGCGCAGCACTGATCAAATAAAAGGCCATGCCAGAGACCAAAGCCACTTTCAAAATGGATTTGATCAGCTCTACCCAGCTCTGCATCCCGACCATACGTTTTAGGCCGCTAAGAGGGTTCATCTTTGAGGCCTTGGGCATCGCCGCTTCTACAGAGAAGCTCACACCACCAACCCCTGCGGCGCCTGCCACAGCAGCAACGAACAGCGTGACGAGTATCAGCAACAAAGGAAGAATCAAACTGCCCATTGAACCAACAACAATATCAAACAGCTTAACGTGATCGAATATCTCGTCACGAGACAGGGAGAATAGCCGTTCCATCACAGTAAATAACGCGCGTGCGAGACTCTCACCGAACCACATCAGTGCGATTGAGCCTACTACGAGTACAGAAACCGACGCTAACTCTTTTGACCTTGCAACCTGCCCTTTTTCTCGGGCTTGTTGCAAGCGTCTGGGCGTGGCGTCTTCTGTGCGTTCTTGACCGTCTGACTCTGCCATTCAGCCTCCTAACAATCTAGCCTAATAAATTGGCATATCTGCTGCTCGCCCTGTATCCAGAATAGTTCATAGTGATTGTATAAACCGGCAACAAGGTACCAACAGATCAGTAGACCAACCATCAAGGCAAAAGCGAAACCCAGTGAGAAAATGTTTAGCTGCGGCGCCGCACGGGTCATAACACCAAAGGAAAGGTTGATGGTTAGCAACGCGATGATGCCTGACAGTGACATACTCAGTGCAACTTTAAACATAATGCCTAGCCACAGCGCCAACTCTCTAAAATCAACGGTAGTGAGTGAGCCTGTACCAATTGGCAGCGATTTAAAACTCATTACCACCAACATGATCATTTTCAAATGACCATCGGTCGTCAAAAAGAACAGCGTTGAAAGGAACATAAAGAGCTGACCAAGCAATGGCGTATTCTGCCCGTTCGCCGGGTCAACCATAGAGGCGAAACCTAAGCTCGACTGCATACCAAGAATTTGACCCAAGATAACAAAGGTTTGGATCATAAATTGAGTCACAGTGCCCATCGCAACGCCAATAATAATTTGCTCAAGCAAGGTCATAAAGCCGGCAAAAGAGAGCAGTTCAATCGAATCAGGGACAGCTGGAATCGCTGGCATCACAGCAAAGGTAATCGCCAAGCCCAGATAGAGTCGAACACGAGTAGAGACAAAGCGCGCCCCTGTTACCGACATCACCATAAGCATTGCCGCAATACGGGTGTAAGGCCAAAAATAATTGGCTATCCAGTCCAGTATCAGCGTTGCCGGATATTCCATAACAAAACCTAGTAAAGGACCTGAGGCAGGCGCTCAATCATGCTAAAGAAAAACTCCATCAAGATTTGCGTCATCCAGTGAGCGAAAAGCATCAGAGCAAGTAGTGTCACGATTAAACGTGGCAAGAAACTCAGCGTTTGTTCGTTGATAGAGGTCGCCGCTTGGAAGATGGCGACCACTAAACCGATAAGTAAGCTTGGGATAATGATCGCACACACCATGATGAGAACCATCCACAGCGCATCTCGAAACAACTCAACAAACATTTCAGGAGTCATAGATTCTCTCCCGTCACAAGGCGAAACTGCCGGCCAATGTCGACAGTATGAGGTTCCAACCATCCACCAGCACAAACAGCATCAGTTTAAACGGTAGCGATACAATCATTGGTGAAAGCATCATCATACCCATCGCCATCAATACCGATGCCACCACTAAGTCGATAACTAAGAAAGGCAAGAACAACATAAAGCCAATCTGGAAGGCAGTTTTAAGTTCTGAGGTTATGAAAGCAGGAATAAGCACAGCCATTGATACATCTTCCGGTGCCGTTGCGGTCGAGCCAGAAATATTAACGAAGGTTTCTAAATCTTTGACTCGCGTTTGCTTGAGCATGAAATCTTTCATTGGGATCTGTGCTAGGTCGAACGCTTGGCGCGCGGAGATCTGCTCATTAATGTATGGCTGAATGGCGTCATCATTAATCTTGTTTAACACCGGAGACATGATAAAGAAGGTCAAGAAGATTGCGATACCAATAATCACCTGATTGGATGGCGTTTGCTGTAGACCCATCGCCTGACGAAGAATCGACATGACCACCACAATACGGGTAAATGACGTCATCAAAATAACCATCGCAGGCAAGAAGCCGAGCATGGTCATTAACGCCAGGATTTGCAGGTTTACTGAATAATCTTCACTGCCATCAGGGTTGGTTGTCATGGTAAAAGCAGGAACGCCGCCTCCACCACCGCCAACTAAACTGCTGGTAGAAATCGTTTTAGCTGCGCCTTGCTCACGCTCCATTGCCGACACAGTGACAGAGCTACCCGGCGCTGCATTGTCAGGTACCGGCGTCGCGAGCTCTTCTTGTGCAAAAGAAAACGCTGAGAACATCAGGATAAAAAGCGTCAGACAAAGTGACACTATCTTATTGGTTTTTATCATTCTTTTTTAATAGCTGAGTCAATTGATTGGCAAACGGACTTGCAGCCATCTCCTCCTGAGATAAAGGTTTATCCAGTTTTGAGATCAGTTGGATGGATTGAGCTGTCACTCCAACCAAAAATTGTTCTTCTCCGGCCTGTACAATCATGATTCGCTCACGGTTGCCCAATGCTATCTGTCTTACAACGCTTAATCCTTTTTGATTAACCATTGCAGGCACACGCATTCTCTTCAGCAGCCAAGCCAAAAATAAGATAAAGGCAATAACGAACAAGAGCGACCCAAAAGTGGTCGCCCAGTCTAATTGACTGCCAGGAGCGGCAGCCATTACGGATGGTGATATCAGAGCTAAAGGAAAAAGTAAGTACTCCTTAACTTTAAGCGTCATACTGTACCTTACTTTATCGAAGCTTCTTAATACGCTCTGTTTGACTGATTACGTCAGTGAGACGAATACCAAACTTATCGTTGACGACAACCACTTCTCCGTGAGCAATCAAGGTACCGTTAACCAATACATCGAGAGATTCACCCGCCAAACGCTCTAGCTCAACGACTGAGCCTTGGTTTAGCTGCAGTAAGTTACGAATACTGATTTGCGAACGGCCAACTTCCATCGAAATAGTGACCGGAATATCTAGAATTGTATCGAGCTTACGGCGCTCATCTTCTGAAATTGGAGACGAGGTATCTTCTAGCTCATCAAGCTGAGCATTCATCACTTCATCGACATCAATACTTGGTGCACTTGGATCTTCACCTAATGCGGCAGCCCATTCGTCCGCCAGCTTTTGGTCGTCACTCGGTTCCATACCTGTTACCTGTTATTCTCTTTAATCTTCAATTTCGCTATCGTCTTCTTCTAGCTCGGAAATAACATCCTTACCAAGGAAGGCAATATCGGTTTTCACCACATCAGGGCGTTTAATTTTTTCTGAAACTTGTACCGCAAGCATCTCACCAGAACGACCCATTTTTGTTCTAAACGTTGGCAGTTCTTCAACAAACATGGTGGCGTTCTCTGGCATAGTGATAGGGATAATGTCACCCGGCTGCAGTTCCATTAAGTCACGTAGCGAGATATCTTGTTCTAGCAACTGTACGCGGAAGTTCACCGGTACATCCATGATCTCTTCACGAAGTGCCGTGCTCCAACGAACATCCGTTTCCATCTTATCTGACTGAACACCAGCATCGAGCAGTTCTCGAATCGGTTCAACCATTGAATATGGCATAACAACGTGGAAGTCGCCGCCACCACCATCCACTTCAATGTGGAATGAACTGACGACAATCACCTCAGTAGGGCTGACAATGTTGGCCATACTTGGGTTAACTTCAGAGTCTAAGTACTCAAACTCAACCCCCATCACCGGAGACCAAGCTTCTTTATAATCTTCAAATACGATCTTCAGTAGCAACTGAACAATTCGACGCTCCGTTGGGGTAAATTCACGCCCTTCGATACGCGCATGGAATCGGCCATCACCACCAAAGAAGTTCTCTACCAAAATGAAGACCAATCGCGCTTCCATGGTGATCAACGCGGTACCTTTCAACGGACGAAAACGTACCATGTTCAAACTGGTTGGAACGTACAAAGTATTTTGGTATTCACCAAACTTCATCATTTGCACGCCGTTGATCGATACCTCTGCTGTTTTACGCAGCATATTAAACAAGCTGATCCGCATATGGCGAGCAAAGCGCTCATTAATAAGCTCCAAGGTCGGCATTCGACCACGGACAATTCGATCTTGCGATGAAAAATCAAACTCGACGGCACTGGCATCGGTGGGAGTTACGTCCTCTTCCACCTCATCGACATCGTCGACACCATGTAAGAGTGCATCGATTTCATCTTGGCTTAATAAATCGGTCACTTGGCACCTATTGCATTACAAAATCGGTAAACAGTACACGTTCAATGACAGGCTGACCCACTGCGCGATTTAAACTCGCTTTAATGTCATCGGTCGCTTTATCGCGCAGTTCTACACGTCCATTGACGGTTCTTAGCTGGTCAACAGTCGCTGAAGCGAACGTACTTAGAAGCGAACTTTCAATCAATGGAGAGTGGTAACGAGCAAGGTTTTCGTTTTCCGAGCCACGAACCATGAGCTGCACTTTAATCTGTACCAAGCGATCTTTTTTGTCGCCAGTCACATTGAACAAGAACGGTTGAGCAATATTGACGTAAGCGACTGGATCGGTCGGAGTAACCACTTCTTGTTGCGCTGCTTGCTGCGTTTCTGCTGCATCATCTGAGCCCATCAAGAAAAAGGCTGCACCACCACCGCCAACTAATAAGACAACGACGGCAATAATGATGATCAGTAACTTACTCTTCCCTTTCGGCGCTTCTGGTTCGATATCTTCGACGGCCATAACTTAACGTTCTCTATTTATTTGTTTTTTACAGTTTAAGCGTAATAGCTAATTCCATCACGCTTTGCAGCGACATTCAAATCAAGATTGATGTCTGCTTCAAGGTTTTCTTCACCAGAAACACCCTGATTGCTGTTACCTTGACCATTTTGTCCCTGTCCAGCGTTTGCGTAACCTCTTTGTTGCTGCCCAGCCTGCTGCTGAACAGAGCTATCATTCAATTGTACACCTTGCTGCGCCAGCATTTCGCGTAATCTTGGCATCGACTGCTCAATTACGTCACGAGCTTGTTGGTTTGCTACGGTAAAATGAACCGTCGCCGCATCGCCATTCATGTTCATGCGAATCTGCATTCGACCCAACTCTGGCGGATCCAAACGGATATCGATATTTTTAAGGTTCTTCGACATCATCATCTGAACGCGCTCTGCTACCTGTTCGCTCGCCATCTCACGACTAAGCTGTAAAGGTGCTTGCGCCGCGATTTGTTCAGCGCGAGCTTGAACTAATGATTGTGTACCTTGAGCACCTGCCGCTTGAGATAACTGCTGAGCAAAGCCACTTTCCTGACTAGCTTGCTGACCTTCACCATTTTTCGCTAATTGGCTAATAGTACCCGCAGCTTTCGCACCCATAGCCGCTTTAAGAAGTGCTTGATCTTGGCTGATAGCAACGTTTGGTGCCGCCGCTAACTGCTGCATTTGCATCGCGGCTAAGTCAGCAGGCATTGCTGCTGCAGTGTGTTGTACCGGTTGTGATTGCAAGGCCACCTGTGCAGCTTGCATTTGCTGTTGGTTCAGTGCTTGCTGTACTGACTGTGCTACGGCGGCTTGTTGAGCTTTAGGAGCAACATCATGTTTCAGTACAACTTCATCGCTCACTGGTGCGTCAGAGGATGTCGCCCAAGGAATCGCTGCTGCAGCGGCAACTGGGGCAGCTGATGTCATAGTTGGATCCACTTCACCATCGACTGTCGTAATGGATGCTGCTTGAGTTTGAGTAAGCTTAGCCGTGTCATCAACGTTCGCTTTAGTTTGCACTGACGCCTTAGCTGTTTGAGTCGTACTTGCCACAACCGCCGCGGTCACCCCAGCAGCGAGCACTGGTTCAGCGACGTCTTCAAGTGTCGCCTGATTAACGGCGGTATTTTCAGGCTTTAGCGTATCCGCATCGACATTCTTAAGTGACTGCTCTGCATCAGCTTGAGCTTTGACTTTCCCTGCCTCTGTCACGAGATCTGTATCCGCTTGGCTTACCGTGACAGCTGCTGCGGCTGAACTAGACACTGGGGTTTGAGACTCGGACTCTTTAAGCTGCTCTGTCTTCGGCGCTTGCTGCTGAATAAAAGGAGCAACGGCAGCAGGCACTGCAACTTCTTCACCATCAGCACTGACTAGTGTTTGAGTCGCACTCTCTGTTTTTTCGCCTATAACAGGCTGGCGCTCACTGTCTAAATTTACTTTTTCTGATGTCTTCAGTTCTTTGGCATCAACTTCTTCCGCTGCAACCACTTTCGCGGCTGGCTTAACACTTTCATCAGATGCGCTTTCAACTGTCGCTTGTTGATTTTCTTGAGGCAACTCTTTGCCGTCTTTTGGCTTTAAGGCATTGTTTGATTCATTGAGTCGCTGCAATACTTCATCATTTTCCGAGACAATCTTACTCGCAGATTCGGCTGGTGCTGCTTTCGACTCTTGTTCTGCTGTTTTCTGCGTCGCCGCAATCACCTCAGACTCATCTTCACTCTTGGTTGAAGCTTGTTCAGCGGAACCTTCATCAGCCGCGAGTAGCTCATCAGTACTTTGCGATTCTGTCTTGGCGACTTTCGTTTCACTGACTTCACTATCAGCTGAAACTTCGCTATCACCTTCATTTTGTACAGATTTCACACTTTCAGTATCGCCTTCAGCTTTCCCTTCGCCTTTTATCAAAGCAGCCAGTTTGGAAAAGAAGCCTCCTGATTCAGATGCTTCTGACGCCCCCTCTTCTCCAGAGGCAACACTCTTGGCCGCTTTTGGGCTTTCTGATACCGATGATAGATTGATATTCATAGAATGACTCACTCACTGTCGCTTAAGGGGATACCCTCAAGAGCAAAAAATGCCGATATTGATTGCATACAAACTAGTAATTGCACTGCAAAAAGTGAGCCAAGTTAAGATGCGGGTTAAGAATAGCAGTCAGAGTTAATTAGACAGGCGTCGTGAGAATTGAAGTGTCGAGAACTCATCCATTTGTTTTTGTTCTCGCTGATGCTCTAAACGCTGTTTCTCGGTCTGTTTTTTTTCAATCAGCCATTCATATGAACGACGCTGCTTGCGACTTTCCAGCCAATTTTGCTCACAACCTTCTACTTGACTCTTAAAATGGGCTTCTGCTTGCTTCTGTTTTGCTAGCGTTTCATCTAACGTCGTTAAGAAACGATTGAGGTGTGAGTACTGACTCGCACTTAACCCTTGCTGACCACGATCAACAAGCTGCTGACAGTAATCTAGGCGATACTTTTCTATCTGCTCTAACTGTTGGTAGTAACCATCAAGTTCAACGCGAGCCTGATTTAGCGCCATCACAGCTTGGTTTTCACGTTCCTTAACCTGTTCTAACAAAAACTCTAATGCGTTTTCCATTAGCGATTACTCCCCGTGTAGTAGACGGCTTAACATGTTGACGCACATGTCATAAGGCACCGTTTCTTTCATCGTCTGCTGCAAGTAAGCATCAAGTTTAGGTTTGATGGTGAACGCGCCATCAATTGCCGGATCAGTTCCCGGCTTGTAGGCACCAATCGACACGAGATCTTGGTTCTTACGACAAATAGACAGCACTTGGCGAACCGCTTTCGACATCAACACATGTTCTTCGGTGGTGATCTGCGGCATCACACGACTGACCGACTTCTCAACATCAATCGCAGGGTAATGACCAGCGTCGGCCATTTCACGAGAGAGCACCACGTGACCATCAAGAATCGCACGCGACGCATCCGCAATTGGGTCTTGCAGATCATCACCTTCGGTTAGCACCGTGAAAAAAGCGGTAATCGAGCCTTGGTCAGGGCTACCATTACCTGCTCGTTCAACCAAAGCAGGCAACTTAGCAAATACTGATGGTGGATAACCTTTGGTTGCTGGCGGTTCACCAACCGATAGAGCTATTTCACGCTGAGCTTGAGCAAAGCGGGTCAGCGAGTCCATCAGCAATAGTACGTCTAACCCTTGATCGCGGAAGTACTCAGCAATGGTAAGAGCGGTTTGACAGCCTTTTAATCGCATCAGCGGTGAAGAATCGGCAGGAGCGGCAACAACGACAGAACGCTGACGTCCATCAACGCCTAAGATCTCTTCGATAAACTCTTTTACTTCACGACCACGCTCACCAATCAGACCGACTACGACCACTTGCGCCGTTGTGCCTCGGGTCATCATGCCCAGTGTGACCGACTTACCCACACCTGAGCCAGCAAATAGGCCGATACGCTGGCCTTTACCCACCGTCAGCAAACCATTGATCGCTTTGATGCCGACATCAAGCGGTTCAGAAATTGGCTTTCTCGCTAGCGGGTTAATAGGGTCGGCGTTAAACGACGCGCGTTTTTCGGTATAGATAGGGCCTAAGCCATCGAGCGGGTTACCGACACCGTCAATCACTCGGCCAAGCAGTTCCATCCCTACAGGTAGACCGACTTCTCCGGTCATTGGCGTCACTTTAGCGCCGGGCAAGATGCCAGTGATTTGTTCACTCGGCATAAGAAATAGGCTTTCTCCCGAAAAACCGACCACTTCCGCTTCCATTTCGCCGTGCATTGTTTCTACTTTGCACAAGCTACCAATTGGCGCTCTACAGCCTGTCGCTTCGAGAGTAAGGCCAACCACGCGTACCAATTTGCCCGAAGCAACTGGTCGACAAGTTAGCCCTTGAGATTTGTATTGAGATAGACGGTCAGCTAACGCGAGCATCAGTCACCACCTTGGTGGCGATTCACCCCACAAAAGCTTTGAATTACGCTACGAATGCGCTCTTCCATACGGTAGTTAACGCTCGACTCACCCGCTTCAATTTGTACGTCTCCGCGGTTAAGTGCTGGCTCTGAGTGTAAGGTCCAGTTTCTGAACTCTAACTCTTCTTGTCCGTATGATGAACGAATGATTTCAACATCATCTGGGTGCAGCTTTAGGGTGATAGCGTGACCAGAAATCGGCAGTGATTCTACCGATTGTTTAATCGTATCTAAGATAACTTGAGGGTTGGTTTGCACCTCAACGTGAACCACTTCTTTGACCAATGCAAGCACCATATCCACCAGCTGTTTTTCCACTTGAGCATTCATCAACTCAAGAGGCTGTGCGAATTGGTTAGCAAGGCCGATAAAGGTTTGCACTTGCTGCTGAATAAACTCTTGCCCAGCCGCTACGCCTTCAATTTTGCCAGACTCGACGCCTTCTTGATGGCCTTCTTCAAGTCCTTGCTCTTTGCCTTTTTCGTAGCCTTGCTTAAAACCCGCTTCTTGGCCTTGGTGTAAACCTTCCTGATAAGCCTGCTGCTTAATCAGTTCGATCTCTTCTTCAGTCAGTTCAGTTGGCGCTTCTTCTTTGACGGGCTCAGAAATTGGCATCCAGCTAGGGTCATAGTTCATCGCAGTGTCGCGCGCTTTTTTATGGGTCTGCGCTGTATAATCAGGCATACCCCAACGCTCTGGTTTTTCAACCATTTCGTCACTATCTAAACGTAAAAAACCACGCTTTCGTTCCCCAGACATAGATACCTTTATCTCACTTTATTGCGGTTATAAGAATTCATCCGCACCGCCGCCTAGCATTAACTCACCCGAGTCAGCCATACGTCGTGCAATTGCCAGAACTTCTTTCTGTGCCGCTTCCACATCGGATACTTTGATTGGAGGCATCGCTTCCAGATCGTCACGCATCATCTCAGCAGCACGTTTAGACATGTTCTTGAAGATCTTCTCACGTAGAGAATCATCCGCACCTTTAAGTGCACGTTGTAGTGCATCTTGAGGAACGTCACGCAGCAATTTCTGAATACCTTGGTCGTCGACCTCGATAAGGTTCTCGAACACGAACATAAGATCTTGGATTTGCGTCGCCATATCTTCGTCTTGGTCGCGGATTTGCTCCATCAACACGCCCTCGACGTTGTTGTCCATGTAGTTCATGATCTCTGCCGCTGCCTTCAGGCCGCCAATCTTGGCTGCTTGTGCACCCGCTTGACCAGCAAACTGTTTCTCCATGATTTCGTTCAGCTCTGCGAGTGCAGATGGTTGAACTTCTTCAAGGTTAGCGATTCGCATCATCAAGTCGAGGCGGTCACGCTCAGCAAACTGAGACAGAATTTCCGCAGATTGATCCGGCTCCAAATAGGAAAGAACAATGGTCTGGATCTGAGGGTGTTCGTTGATGATGATGCTCGCCACCTGACGAGGGTCCATCCACTTCAACGAATCTAGGCCTTTCGAGCCTGTACCCAGTAGAATTTGGTCAACAAGGTTGTTGGCTTTATCTTCACCAAGAGCGGCAACCAGAGCGTTACGCATAAAGTCTTCGCTGCCCATACCAATATTGGTGTATTTCTGAATGTCTTCCAAGAAAGCACGGTGAACCGCACCTACTTTGTCTTGGCTTAAGTCAGCGGCACGCGCCATAGCGCTACCAACTCGTTGAACTTGTTTTGGTTCTAGATGGCGAATAATGCCCGCTGCGTCTTCCTCATTGAGACTGAGTAGAAGGATCGCCGCGCGCTCTTCGCCCGGAATACTTGCTATATCCACGGTGTTTTCTGCTACCTCACCGCCCTCTTCCTGTGGAACTATTTCGTTAGGCATCCTGCATCCAATTCTTAACAACTTGCGCCGCTAGCTCTGGTTCGTTAGCTACAAGAGCTCGTACCGCTTTCAGCACATCTTCATCTTTATGTAAGTTAGGTAAGTCGATACTTGATCCAAACTCAAATAACTCACCACCATCCAAATCGCCGCCAATTAAGCTGGTTTCACCATCCGCCCCGATTGGTAGGCCATCTGGGCCATATAGTTGGTCATCATCTTCGTCAGAAGCAGGGTTGAGTAGTTTTTTCATTGCAGGGCGAACTAGAACTAGTACGACAACAATAATAACAAGTGCACTCGCGAACCAACGGATCCAATCATTGAAGTTGGGATGCTCCCAAATAGGCACATCAGCCATCACTTCCGTTTCAGGAACCGCAAACTGCATACTTAGAACGTTGAGTAAATCGCCACGCGCTTCACTAAAGCCAACAGTACCAATCAATAGCTGCTTAATAGAGTTTAGCTCAGCATCTGAAAGTGGCTGGTAGGTCGTTTCACCAGTATCAGGGTTTACGATAGCTCGATTCTTAACGGCAACGGCAACTGTTTGGCGGTTAACAACGCCAGTTTGACGGCGCTCATGACTGATGGTGGTATCTAGCTCGAAGTTACGCGTTGCTTCTTTGTGTACTGAGCCTTGACCTAGTAATGAACCATCCTTCATTTGCGCGACATCTTGCGGGATTGATGCATCTGCTGGAGGCTGATTACTTAGTGCACCCGGAACGCCCGCAACTACACTGCCGTTGTTGTAATCTTCAAGCGTGTACTCACTTCGCGTCGACGGAGTATTCGGGTCGAAGCTCTTACGTGTCTGCTCAACCGCACTAAAGTCGAGTTGGATATCCACTTGAGCGGTATAATTACCGAAGCCAAGGATTGGGATCAGTACTGAGTCAATTTTTTCACGCAGCGCTTGTTCTTGCTTGCGTTCAAGTTCATGTTCTTTACGACGAGCTGATGAAGCCGCATCTTGCGTACCTGAGCTTAGTAGACGGCCATGCTGGTCGGTGACAGTAATACGGTTAGGTTTCATCCCTGGCACCGCGCTCGACACCATATCGACCACTGAATCGACTTCTTCTTGCTTTAAGTTGGTTCCGGTTTTAAGCGTCAAGAAAACCGAAGCAGAAGCTTCTTGGTTATGACGAACAAATACGCTTTGTTTCGGTAGTGCCAGAAGAACACGCGCTTTACGCACTTGCTTCATCTCTTCAATGGCTTTAGATAACTGACGCTCACGGCTCAGCTTAAGGCGCTCTTGCTCTAAGCGTTGAGAAACACCAAACCCCATATCTTGCAGCAGGATGTCATCACCGGCCTGCTTTTCGTTGTTTAGGCCAGCACGAACCATATCGAGCTTAAGGGTGTTGAAATCACTCGCAGGTACCAAGATGGTGTTACCTTCGAGTTTGTAATCCAATTTTTGCTGATCTAAGTAATCAAGGACAGGGATAAGTTCTTCTGTTTCATACACGCCAAGTGGGCGCATTTCAGGCTCTTTTACCCAGAAGAACAACATGACAATTAAGGCAACACAGATCGAAATAGAGAGGACGAGTACAACTTGACGTAATAGATCAAGATCTCCCACAGCCATGTCGAATTTTGAACTGCTTTTTTCATCCAGATCTGGGTTTTGTACATCTGTATCTAAATCAGTAGTCGATAGCATAGTGCTATCAGGACCACTATCAGAAACTGTCAGATCCGTTGATTGATTTTGTTCTGCCACAGACTTTACCTAAACTTAAACTGGCATGTTCATCAATTCTTTGTACGACTCGACGAGCTTATTGCGTACTTGAATTGTTGCTTCAAAAGCGACGCTAGATTTGTTTCTAGCGATCATCACGTCGGAAAGAGAGACATCAGCATCACCGCGATCAAAACGCATCTGCATGTTACTTGATGCTTTAGAAAGGCTGTTAACGTTATTAATCGCGTTATTGAGTAACTGACCAAAATCAGCACCAACCGTTTGACCTGTTGCTGCAGGTTTAGTACCACCCGCTTCAAACATCATGGCTTGCATTTCGCTTTGAAATCCGTCAATTCTCATCAAAACCTCAGTAGTCAACTCTTTGACTTAAATAAGTGCTAGATTAATGACGCTGCAATCCTCATGCCACGTCACTAAGAGTGTGGAAAAATAACACGTTAGTTAGGAATATCAATCCCAGCATCGCGCATTTTTGCTAACTTGTAGCGCAAAGTTCGTGGACTAATGCCTAATTTTTCAGCCATTTCCTTTCTACGCCCGTTACACTCTTCGAGAGTTTCAAGAATGATGGCATATTCTTGGTCACGTAACTCACCACCTAGCCCGGTTCCAGAAGTTAGATTTTTACTCATATCCGCGACAGGCTTAACATCAGGTACAATCACATCACCACTTTCGACAGCGAATTGTAAGCTTGACGCATCTTGCCAATCTAAACCTTCGAGCAAAATGTGCTCAGAGCCAATGTTGCCATTTTCACTCAGGATCAGCGCGCGTTGTACGACGTTATCCAGCTCACGCACATTGCCCGGCCAAGGATAAGCGAGCAGTTTTGCAATCGCTTGTTGTGATACGTTTGGAACTGGCATACCGAGTTTTTGACAGTTTCGTTCAACCAAGTGCTTAGCCAGTGGCGCGATATCACCTTGACGCTCACACAGCGCTGGCCATGCAATTGGGAATACATTCAGGCGGTAATATAAATCTTCGCGGAAGTTACCTTCTTGCACGTATTGCTTGAGGTCTCGGTTACTGGTCGCCAGAACACGCACATCAAGCTTAATGCTCTTGCGACTGCCCAAACGCTCCACTTCACGCTCTTGCAAAACACGCAATAATTTAGCTTGAAGGCTAAGATCCATTTCGCTGATTTCATCAAGCAAAATAGTGCCGCCTTGCGCTTGCTCGAACTTACCCGGACACGCTTGAACCGCACCTGTAAACGCCCCTTTCTCATAACCGAATAGGGTCGCTTCTAGCATGTTGTCAGGAATTGCTGCACAGTTGATCGCGACAAATGGGCCATCTTTGCGATTCGACGCATTGTGGATGTAACGAGACATCACCTCTTTACCTGAACCACTTGGTCCAAGCACCATCACGCTCGCATCGGTTTTTGCGACCTTATCTGCGAGAGCAAGAAGCTTAATACTTTTCTCATCCGCTACCACAGCGTCGCCATTGTCGTCTGACTTCACAGGCGCGTAACGGCTGACCATATTCAATAGCACTTCTGGTGCAAATGGCTTAGCCATATAATCAATAGCGCCATCTTTCATCGCAGAGACAGCGTCTTCGATATTGGCATAGGCCGTCATCAACAACACAGGAAGGTTGGGCCAATGTTGTTTGATGTTTCTTAATAGCGCAAGACCACCCATTCCAGCCATCTGCACGTCAGAAACCACGATATCAACGTTATTTGATTTCAGTTTGACCAAGGCATCTTCTGCGCTGTCCGCTTCGAGCCATTCATAACCAGCTAGAGCGAGAGTATCAATCAATGCCTCGCGTAGACCTTCATCATCTTCTACGATTAAAACCTTACTTTGAGCCATCATCATTCTCCAGTCATAGCTTCTTGGTCAGTTTGAGGGGGGCGTTCCAGTGGTATACACATGGTAAAGCATGCGCCATCGCCCTCTTCTGAAATAAGTTCCAATCTTCCGTCATGCGCTCGGCAGACCATTTGTACCACGGCTAAACCAAGGCCAGTTCCTTGAGAGCGTGTTGTGAAGAAAGGTTCCATAATCTTGTTTTGTAGCTCTTTCGGCACACCTGGACCACTGTCTTGAACCGAAATTTTGAGCTCACCATTTACTGGTCTAAAGAACACATCGACTTGCGATTCCTTACCAGCAATTTGAATTGCATTCATTACTAAGTTGCTTAACGCAGAAGCAATAGCATTGGCGTTACCGAGCAGCGTTGTCTGCTCTTGTTCGACTTCGATAAAGTAGTCGATGTTATTGTTCTTAAGGCCGGTTTCGACCATAGGTGAATACTCAGCCACCAAGTCAGAGATCGTGAACGGCTTAACGACTTTGTTATCACCACCTTTGGCGAACAAGAGCATATCGTTCACTTGCTTCTCCAAATCGTGTAGACGGTCCATCAGCTTACTTTGGAAGCGATCTTTGGTCGCTGGCGGTAGATTTGGTGCCGCTAAATTCGACGCGTACAACATGGCACTCGACAAAGGAGTTCGAACTTGGTGTGCGAGTGACGCTACCATTCTGCCTAATGAAGAGAGGCGCTGTAAGTCACTAATACGCGACTGAAGTAAACGCGTTTCGGTCAAGTCAGTGATCAAAATCAGCTGACCCGTGGTTGATGCTGAAATCGCTAAACGGACTTTACGGCCATTTCTCAATGAGATTTCGTGACCATCATCTTCACGAGGCGCAAAGGCTTGTTGAATCACTTCGAACCACTTATCGCCCACTAATGGGATTTCCAATAAGCGCTGCGCTTCTGGGTTGGCTTCTTGAACCACGCCTTGCGTATCTAGCAGAATGACACCAGCAGGCATAACATCGAGCACTTGCTGATAACGTTCGACTTGTTGTTCTAAAGTACCTAGCGGCATTGGGTTATCAGCCTGTGATGTTGAATGCATGACGTATTTTCTACCTTAAAAACTACAATAGCCTGACATGCAATAAGCACGCCAGGCTATTTTTTAATATTTTCAACAACTTAACGTTAAGTCGAAAATTTGACAGTCAAAAATTCAATCAATTTAGCGCTGTAAGTTGTACTTTCTCATTTTCTCAACCAAGGTGGTACGACGCATACCTAGCATGTCTGCCGCTCTTGCTACCACGCCACCTTGCGCTTCCAACGCCTGATTGATCATATTCACCTCCAGCTCAGCCAGCATCTCTTTCAAGTTAACGCCTTCTGGCGGTAAGCTTTGTGGTGCATTGTCGTGATCTTGGAACAAGTCCGTCGATTCAAGATTGAAATCTTCAGAAAATATATCTTGCAGTGCATCGCGCTCCTGCTCTTCAACCGACTCTACATTGTTGTACTCTGGCTGAAACTCAGGAATATCACTGTATCGGTACTTAGTTGGCAGATGATTCACATCGACCAAGCTGTTTGGATACAAAATGATCATGCGCTCTACCAAATTGGCGAGCTCACGCACGTTACCTGGCCAATCATGCTCGGTTAACGAGTTAATTGAACGAGGCGTAAAGCAGATTGGCTGTGCACCTTCCGCTTCCATTCGAGTCATCAACTCTTGCAGCAATAACGGAATATCTTCGATACGATCACGTAGAGCAGGCATCTCGATTGGGAACACATTCAGACGGTAGTACAAGTCTTCACGGAATGATTCATCATCGATCATGCTTTCTAGGTTACGGTGAGTCGCCGCAATGACGCGAACGTTAACGCGTATCGTCGTATTACCACCGACACGTTCAAAGCATCGCTCTTGAAGAACACGCAGCAGCTTAACTTGCATCGGCATTGGCATATCACCAATTTCATCAAGAAACAGTGTGCCGCCTTCAGCCAGTTCAAATCGACCTTTACGAGCAGTAATCGCACCGGTAAACGCGCCTTTTTCGTGACCGAACAGTTCGCTTTCCAACAAGTCTGGCGGAATAGCGCCACAGTTGATAGGAACAAATGGTCCATTGCGACGGGCGGAATGGTAGTGGATATTGCGAGCAACCACTTCTTTACCCGTACCAGACTCACCCAAAATCAATACGTTCGCTTCGGTACCTGAAACCTGTTCAATTAGGTGGCGCACCTCTTTAATGCCCATACTTTGGCCAACCAAACTACGGAACAAGGTGTTTTTACGAGAAGAAGAAGGAACGTTTACCCCTTTGCGACCAAGGAAGTCTTTACAGTGACGCAGTGCTTCACTTAGCTGAGGGTAATTTAACGGGTACTCCAGCTCACCGACATAGTTTGTCAGTTCCTCAACTGGATAAGAATGCTTTCCGGCAATAAGAAGCGGAATATGATTGGCTTGGGATAACTTTTCACTCAGCTTGGTCGGCAGCCTATCGCTGCTCAGAGAACCCAAAATACAGCCAGCCCACACTTGTGACCAATCGAGATCATCAAGTTGATCAGAGCTGATCGCCTCACATTGTTCCCCAACAAATTCTAAAATATTACTAAGATTGATACGCGCTTGGGCGTCGTCCTCAATCACAAGTAGCTTTGCTAAACCCTGCATAGGTGAGATTATTTGCCTTTTCTTTTTAAAACGGTGTGGCTGGATAAAGTTGCTAACGTTACGAATAACTATAGTTCAGTTAAACCGCTAGACAATATATAAATTTCAGCAACAAAAAAAGCCACTAGGCTATATGTGGCTTTCTATTCTATTTTAAAAAAAAATAAAGGCAACCAAGCAATTAACTGGTGTGATGTTAAGCCAAAATCAGCTTTTTGTTAGTTTTCAGAAAAAGCTGACATTGCTTCTCAACAACCAAAACGCTTGTTGATGGTTTTATATACCAACGTCATTCGCCGTCAGGTTATGATATTCGTTTGGAATTTGATCCCAAGCTGACTTAATTTCGCGAATAATGTCGATAACATCGTCAATTGGCTGCGGATTGTTCTGGTGATTCGCTTCCGTAATCTGAGTAATCATAAACTCATATAACTGATCTAGATTTTGAGCAATATCACCACCATCATCCATTGAAAGACAGCTACGTAGACTAATAATAATGTCTAACGCTTTACCAAGGCGCTCACCCTTCATTGGGATATTTCCAGCTTGCATCGCTGCTTTACCCTGAATCAATCGCTCAATAGCACCTGCCATCAACATTTGGACGATCTTATGTGGGGAGGCTGCACTTAGCTGGCTATCAACTGATACCTTCTTGTAAGCCTGTAATGAACCACGCATGATAACCCTCTTAATCTATAAAAACTTTTGATACTGCTGAACAGAACGCTTGCCGTGACGGTATTTTTGTAACGCCATCGCCAGTTCGTTGGTCTTGCTCTGCATCAATTCTACAACAGTTTGAGTGGTCTGCACCGCTTCTTGCCACTGTTGTTCCTGCTTGAGTTCTGGACGAGCTTGTATCGCTTCCAATAACTTTTGCAAAATCTGTTCCCTTGTATCGACTAGCTGAACAATTTCTTCAGCATTGATTTCCTCAACTGCAAGAGTTTCATTAATTTTGTGATCCAAGTCTCTCAAAAGAGCGATATTTGCAGCAAAGTCACTATCCAAGGGCATTCATCATACCCGCTAATTGAGACTGCATTTTACTCGTTGCGTCTTGCATCGCCGAAAACTTGGCGTGTGTACGCTTCTCTAAATTTTCCATACGGCGATCCAGTGCCGCTTGATCATCTTCTATTCGATAATTGCGCTCAACTAAGCTTCGCTCACGGCTTCGAATCGAACCAGTGACACCCGTTAGGCCTTGAATCGCATCTTCTACTTTTTTGGCAAAGCCCTGATTGCCACCGAAAAAGTCTTCAAGTTTATTAAAGTTATTGTTGAGCTGACGATCGAGCATCTCGTAGTTGATCTCAAGGTTACCCTGACGTGTGGTGGTAATACCAAATTCGGTCAAGGTTTTGAGGTCTTCAGGTGCTGGTTCAACCCGAGAAGAGAACACCGCCTTTAGCCTTGAATCAGCACTGCGTACAATGCTGTCCCCAGACAAAGGCCCTGCCATTCCGGTAGTTGGGTCAACACCACCCAGCTCCTTCGAGACTTGATAAAACTGATTGTAGGCCGCAACAAATTGTTCGATATCGTCTCTAACACCTTGGCGGTCATACTCAATATCAATTTCAGATGCTGGCTTACCTTTCTCAGTACGGCCTTTAATTGTCAGGTCAACGCCATCAATCGCATCTTCAATAATGTTGTTATCACTGGATAGTTGAGCCACACCATCGAGCATCACTTTAGCATCCTGCGCAGATTGCACCTCTGTCATACCACGGTAGGTATCAAAGGATTGCTGCGCGGCATTTAAATCAGCTTGAGCTTTGTCAATGCGCTCTAGGTACTCACGCTCTTCTTTTGGTAGGTTTGCTCGTTCTAACTCTTTCGCCTGTTCAGGCGTTAACTCACCGGATGCAACACGTAGTTTCAAGGAAGCTCTTTGATCCACAAAACCTTGTTCAATACGTGCTTTTTCAAAATCCAGTTTGGCTTGCGCCTCTTTAGGTGTGACATAAGAATCGGTAAGCGTACCTGAAGCACTGTTTGACCACCCCGGAACATCGCCCATTTTCTCTTTAGCTTTCGCATCAAGTTGTGGCTCGGGTTCCCAGTACGAATCTAATAAGGTACCGGACGCAGTTGGTGTCCAGCCAGGAATACGTTCTTCAGGCTTTAGGTATTTATTGGCTTCAATGCCCGCTTGAGCAGCCGCCGAGGTGGCACCACTGGACATTTCATTGCCCGGAGTTGCCTCTTTCGCTGCATTCGGATCGGCACTTATTGCCGCTTGTTTAGAGGTATCGGCAATTTCTTGGTCTACAATTTTTGCCGCTTCGATGTTTCTTTGAGCAATTTTGTCGGCAATCAGTTGTTCAGCGGCATTGAGCGGGGAAAGCAATTCTTGAGCTGCCGCGCGCGCGCGCTCCAGATCTTTTACACGTTGTTCTAGTGTTTTGTATTCGAGTTGTTTAAGGGTATCACCTGGTTGAGCGTCAACCGTCATCGAAATGTCGTTGTCTTGACCAGATTTATTGGAAGCAACGATTAAACGAGGGCCTGCCGTATCATTGATTACAGCGGCTCGAACACCGGGATTGGATTTACTGCCATTGATACCACGGACGATATCAATCAATTTAGAATTTTGTTGCACGTCAATGGAGAACTTTTTGTCCCCCAGCGAAACCTGCAGCTTACCCGGACCAAATTTCGCATCTTCAGGAAGTACATCAGATGCAATCTTGTGGCTTTGGGCAAGCTGCAACACATCAATCGCATAGCGACCAGCGATAGCTTCAGTGGTTGCAGTTGCGGACACAACAGCTTCATCAGTCGATTCCACTGTTCTTGCGGCGAAAGCTTTCTCCTGACGAAAGCTCGCCATCAAGTTTTTCATCGTATCCAGCGACTCTCTGAGTCGACCATAGGCACTGATACTAGAATCAATCTTGGTCTGCTCATTGTTGATACGTTGCTGCTTAGGTACGCGCTCCGCATCTACAATTTTGCTGACCATAGAATTGATATCCATGCCAGAATTCATGCCTATTGGGCCAAAACTCATTCACTCACCTCAAGTATGATTACACCGCCTGGTTGAAAAGCCCTGATGAATAACGGGCCGTCTGCTCTCTCAGTCGACGTAAGATTTCCAACATTTCCTCATCCGGAATCTGACGAATAATATCACCAGTATCCGCTTCATATATCGTTACAACATCTCTACCGGACTCTTCATCCACACGAAATGATAAGCCTTTATTGATGGAGGAAATAAAATTATTCATCTCTTCCACAATGCGCTCTCGTTCTGCTCGATTTAGCTTTTCTCGCTCTTTTGAAGCTTCAATAGCCTTTTCAACATTCTGAGTCGCTTTTTCACTTATCTCCGCGGTAGAAACTTGCTCCTTACGCGAGGGAACTTGCTGTACACCATCATACTTGGAAGCAATTTTAGTGCCACTTTCTGAGCCATAAGGCTGGACGTTCGATGTGTAGGATGGTATTTCCATAACGATCTCCCTTCCACCTTAGCAGGTCACAACATAATGTTGTGCCAATAAGCTCCTATCGAACCCATCGGTTAACCAAGTAAGCTAAGAGCTGCCGACGGAGACTGCTTCGCCTGTGCCAGAATAGAGGTACTCGCTTGTTGAAGGATCTGAGATTTCGTCATCGCAGTAGTTTCCTTCGCATAGTCTGTATCAACAATTCGACTACGAGATGCATTCACATTCTCGTTGATGTTGTCTAAGTTGGTGATCGCGTGACCAAAACGGTTTTGGAATGCACCCAGTTCAGCACGTTGGCTATCTACAGTTTTCAATGCGCCGTCGATCACTGATACCGCTAGCTGAGAGCCTGCAACTGTCGTTACATCTACATCAGCAACAGTACGATCTTCTGCAGCACCGAAACCAATTTCACCACCTAGTCCACCACCAATAGTGACGTCTGTAGCAACTTTATTGGATGCTGCAAATAGCTGTAGTTTACCCTCTTCACCAACAGATGCTTTCACATCTTCACTTTGACCATTAATGTACGTTGCAAGCTGCTCGACATCGTCGCCAACTTTAGCATTTATGGTGATGTTTTTCGCTTCACCATGTACATCAGTATAGCCCAGTGTAAGGTCGGTCGCTCCTGCTGCAACAGCCCAATCAGCGTCTTTACCAGCGGTTGCAATGTATGCTTTACCACCCATATCCATAGTGTCAGAGCGCATGTTACCGATGCCTAGCTGTACAGCTTCACCAGAACTTGCTCCGATTTGGAATGATTTGTCGCCAAATGTGCCGTTTAGCAGTTTGTTACCACCAAAAGAGGTGGTTTCTGCGATACGGTTTAGCTCGTCGTTAAGCGCCGTTACTTCTTCTTGAATCGCGATACGCTCGCCACGAGAGTTAGAGCCGTTTGAAGATTGAAGTGCCAAATCACGCATACGTTGAAGTATGTTGGTGGTCTCATTCATCGCACCTTCAGCGGTTTGAGCAATAGAGATACCATCATTGGCATTTTTTACAGCCATGTCTAAGCCACGGCTTTGTGAGTTTAAGCGGTTGGAAATTTGCAAACCAGCAGCGTCATCTCGTGCACTGTTGATTTTATAACCTGAAGATAAGCGCTCCATCGATTTCTGCATCCCGTCAGCGGCACCGTTTAGGTAACGCTGTGCGGTCATTGCAGACACGTTCGTGTTTACATTAATTGCCATATTTGATCTCCTTCGGCATTAGGGCGATGTGCCGCAGTGTCTCTCACCTCACTTTGGCACATCTCATTTCTCTCAATCCTTTAACGGCGAGCTAAAAAATACCTTTAGGAAAAAATTCAATTAATTCTGTTTTTTTATCGTCGGGCATATGAAATGTGATGGAGATCATCTATTTATCTCAGGCAAAAAAAAATCCAGCCGAAGCTGGATTTTTCATGTCTAGGTTTGATTAGCCGAGTAGGCTTAGTGCTGAGTTTGGCGCCTGCTTCGCTTGAGCAAGGATAGAGCTTGAAGCTTGAGAAAGAATTTGCGACTTAGTTAGTGCCGTTGTTTCTTTCGCGAAGTCAGTGTCTTTGATACGGCTCTTAGAAGCATTAACGTTTTCGTTGATGTTATCTAAGTTGTTGATAGCGTGGTTGAAGCGGTTCTGGAATGCACCCAGTTCAGCACGGTGGCTATCTACGTTTTTAAGTGCAGCGTCGATGATACCAACAGATTCTTGCGCGCCACCAACAGAAGTTACATCGATAGTATCAACTGTTACGTTTGTTGCTGTGCCCATTGAAAGCTCACCTGCAAGGCCACCAGAGAATGTCACTGCGCCGTCTACTTTATCCGCACCAGCGAATACTTGTAGTTGACCATCTTCGTTTACTGACGCTTTAACCATGTCAGTTTGACCGTTGATGTATGTCGCTAGTTCTTCAATATCGTCGCCTTCTTTCGCGTTGATAGTGATAGTTTGAGCAACGCCGTCAGTGTCAGTTAGGTTAACTGTTAGGTCGTTTGCGCCTGCAGCAACTGTCCAGCTTGAATCTTTAGCAGTAGCCGCTTGGAAGCTTTGGCCACCCATCTTAGAGTCATCAGAGCGCATGTTGTTTAGTGAAAGCATTACTGCTTCACCATTGTCTGCACCGATCTGCATTGATTTAGTGCCGAACGTACCATTAAGTAGCTTGTTACCACCGAAAGATGTTGTTTCAGCGATACGGTTTAGTTCGTCATTAAGTGCTGTTACTTCTTCTTGAATAGCAACACGCTCAGATTTCGAGTTTGAACCGTTAGCAGACTGTAGCGATAGGTCACGCATACGTTGCAGGATGTTTGTAGTCTCATTCATCGCACCTTCAGCAGTCTGCGCGATAGAGATACCGTCGTTCGCGTTACGTACAGCCACGTCTAGACCACGGCTTTGTACGTTTAAGCGGTTAGAGATTTGAAGACCCGCTGCATCGTCTTTAGCGCTATTGATCTTAGAACCAGATGACAAACGCTCCATTGAAGTTTGTTGAGCATTGTTCGCGCTATTTAGGTAACGCTGTGCTGTCATTGCTGATACGTTGGTGTTTACATTCACTGCCATGGTGATTTCTCCGTTTGATTTTCCGATGTTTCCGGTTTCCGACGTCTCGGAAAACCAAAGTAGTTCTCTCAAAAGTTACATTTATTAACGGCGCTATTTCCAAAACCTTGAGGTTTTTTTTAAGTTTTTTTCGAAAAAAGTTCTATTGGTGAGAAAAGCGTGATTAAACGTTAATAAAGCCATTTTTTTGCTAAAGCTTTCGCTTCGGCTGTCGATAATGCTCTCTTGCCTCAAATTAACCGAGCAGCGTTATCGCTAAATTTGGTTGTTGCTTAGCCTGCGCCAAGATAGATGTACTCACTTGCTGCAGAATTTGCTGTTTAACCATTTGGGTGGTTTCTTTCGCGTAGTCGGTATCTTTAATTCGACTATTCGACGCTGACAGGTTTTCGTTCACATTACTCAAGTTGTTGATGGCGTGATTAAAGCGATTTTGCATTGCGCCAAGTTCAGCTCGGTGACTATCAACATAATTGAGGGCTGTATCGAGAACGGAGACTGCTCTTTGTGCGCCCCCGACCTCAGAAATATCTATGTTATCAACCGCTTCATAACCAGCTAGGTTCATATTGAGCTCACTCGCTAGCCCACCAGAAAAGGAAATCGTTCCCGCCGTTTCCTTACCCGCCATAAAAATTTGCAGTTGCCCTTCTTCATTAACCGACGCTGATACTTTATCAGTCTGACCATTGATATAGGTCGCTAACTCTTCAATATCATCGCCAGATTTAGCGGTAATATTGATGGTCTCTTGCTGACCTTGAGCATTGGTATATTGCATGGTGAGATCTTGGCTACCCAGAGAAACTTGCCACGCACTGTCTGCTTTACCAGCAGCAATATAGCTAAATCCGCCCATATCCAAACTGTCAGAACGCATGTTTTTCAGTGACACTTGCACCGCTTCACCTGAACTGGCACCAATTTGAAAAGAAGACGATGAAAATGAACCATTGAGCAATTTTCGACCACCAAAAGAGGTGGTTTCTGCGATTCTATTCAATTCATCGTTTAAAGCGCCCATTTCTTCTTGTAACGCATCTCGCTCAGCACGACTGTTTGAGCCATTAGCGGATTGCAACGAGAGATCTCGCATACGTTGTAATAAGTTGGTCGTTTCATTCATCGCCCCTTCTGCGGTTTGCATGATTGAAATACCATCGTTGGCATTACGCATTGCAACATCAAGCCCGCGCATTTGAGATTCAAGGCGATTGGATATTTGCAAACCAGCAGCATCATCTTTAGCACTATTAATACGATTGCCCGACGCCAGCCTTTCTAACGACTGGTTGAGCAAGTCCGTCGCATTCGTCAGGTGACGCTGCGCCGTCATTGCAGAGACATTGGTATTAACAGTGATGGCCATGATTAAGCGATATCCTTCTTTCAGTTACTCTTTGTATCGGCCAAACGGATTATTCTTTAAGGGAATTTACATAAAAAAACCGAGCACATAGGCTCGGTTGATCAGTGACTTAAGTTCGACGTCACTGTTTGAGTGACAGCATAGCGTTACTTGACGTTAAGCGCTTGCAGCATTTCAGCTGAAGGTGCAAAGAAGTAAGCCCCTGTCACAGCGGTTGTAAAGCGCAGCAGTTGGTCAGTTTTGCCATCTGTTGCACCGTACATGCTCTCTAGCATCGCTTTGAAGTTATGTAGTGTATTACAGTAAGCAATGAACAGCAGACCATGCTCACCTGACACACTGCCGTATGGCAAGCTATGGCGAACAATCTTAAGGCCTTTACCTTCTTCTTTAATATCAACACGACCAACGTGTGACGCAGCAGGTACGTCATCTAACTCGATAGAGTCAGGCTTAGTACGGCCAATCACTTTCTCTTGCGCTGATACATTCAAACGATTCCATGATGGAAGGTTGTGAATAAAACGCTGCACCATGACATAGCTACCACCAGCAAACTCGCCTTGTGGAACAATCGCCACTTCTTCACGTTGAGCATCTTTCGGGTTCTCTGTACCGTCAACGAAATCGGTCATATCACGAGAATCTAGGTAGCGGTAACCGTAAGTTTCATCAACCACTGACACATTCTCAGAAACCTGTGCGAAAAACTTGCGTAGTAGGTAGAAGTGCAAGTCATGACGATTAGAGTGGCAGTGAATCAAAACATCGACATCTGAGCTAGGTGCGATTGTTTCACCTTCACCTAATTGTGGGAAGTCAATCAACTCACTAGGCACTGCTACATCAAACTTGCTCCAAAAGGCTTTAGTAAATGCAATTGACAGTGTCAGATCTGCACCAGGCTGTTGAGCATTAAGTTCTTCAACCAGTGCCGGTAGTGCTTGCAGCTGAGCTAACACGCCTTGAGCATCTTGGTTTACTTTCAACAAAGTGTATTGTGCAAATGGTCCTGCTTCAGGAAGAATTGCGCTTTGAGGGTATGACATTATGAGTTCCTCACTTAATTTTTTTGCTCAGTGTATTTCGTTTTGATTTCAAAGTATTGATAGCGATCATCGCTTGCTTCGATCACTGCATTGGAGGGTTATGAAAACTGTCTCTCACACTACGGCTTCTGGCGATATAAATAATTAACCATAGCAGCAGTAACATCACCGCTCCATTTGCCCAACTGAATGCGCCGTGTACCAAATAAACATGATACATGGTCTGGGATAACTGCAAGGTAGCGGTCACAAGCGTGATGCTCCGCCCCCAAGCAACAATTCGATTAACCCAGTGGCGTTCCGGACTGCGCAGGTTGACAAGCCACATCAAAGCGATGCTAGGGACACCCATCGCAAGGCCCAAATAGAGCATGGTATGGTCTGGGTAGACAATCGAAAGAATCTTACTACCACTCTCTCGACTTGCTCCAGCAACGACAAAGACTATCCAAGCTTTAGCTAAAAATAGCCAGCTAAACCAAAGCAGCTTCGGAGCTTTCAAAAAGCCATGCTTATCATATTGTTCTATTGCGTAACGCACTGATCGGTAACTACTGATTTGAAATTAGCTATTACTCTATACCAATTGGCATAATTTTCTATCAGTAAATTGTTAGAGCAAAGGAGGTAAGGGCTACGCTTTGATACGTTTAATCGACAAACCGATAAACGTAGCGAGTAACAAAATAGGCGCTAGCCATAATAAGGCATTCGATAGACTGAAAGAGGGTTTATACAAAACGAACTCGCCGTAACGTGCAGTCATAAAATCAATCACTTGTTGCTCACTCTGACCTTGGTTGATTTTTTCAAACACGATTAAGCGTAAATCTTTCGCAATCGGTGAGTTCGACTCGACCAAGTTTTGATTTTGACACTGGGGGCAGCGTAAGGATTTCGCTAACTCGATTGCCGTTTTTTGCAACTGAGGAGAATCAAACTCAAACAGTTCCACCTGAGAGTTTTGCTGTGACGTCGCTGGGGCAAACAGTTCTTGCGAGGCAAACGCCGCTTGGGAGAATAGCGCCAACACTATCAGTATCACTGACCATGCTTGCTTACTTATTGCCATAAGCTTCGCTCTCTCCTAGTTGGAAATATTGAGTGAAATACTTGTTCCATACTCGCTCATTCAGTACGCCAAGATGCTTATAAATGATGTCACCTTGTTTATTCACTAGATACGTTTCTGGTGTGCCAACCACTCCTAAATCAAGCGCCAAGCGACCTTTTGGATCAAAGATTACTTCACGATACGGGTTACCTAGGTGACCAAGGTAATTCAGCGCGCCAGAACCTTGGTCGCGATAATTTAAACCCACTATCGGAATACCCGACTTTTCTAGCTGATTCAGATAGGCATGTTCTTGTTTACAGACCCCACACCAAGACGCCCAGACGTTGACGAGTTGGTAGTCATTTTTGAACAGCAGGCTAGTTTGGACGTCATTATTTCCATCAAGCAATTCGACAGCCATCACAGGAAAAGCACGAACAACAGGCGTTGAGTGAGGACCAAATTGTTGAGAGTTAAGCCCCGCAACCAAAAAACCGATAAAGCCAAGCAGAACAACGATGAATATGCTGATCTTACGCTTGCTTGATAACGCCATGAACGACTCCTTTTCTCCGCGATGAAAACAAAGGTATCACACCGCCAAGCATTGCCACTAGTGCACCACCCCAAATCCATCCGATATAGGCTTTATATTGAATTTTCACCGCGTAGGAATCGAAGTCCACTTTACTGCCAAGCGTTATGTAGTAATCGCCATGCCAAAAAGGTCGAATAGCAGGCTCACTCATGTTCATCACACGAACTGGGTAATGACGGCGCTCTGGCATCAGTACAAACTCTCGCCCTTGCTGGGAAAAACGAATCAGCGCCCTTTCAGCCGTGTAATTGGGGCCGATAGCCCACTCAGTATCAAGATAATCGACTTGCCAGTCACCAAATTGTGCGCGGCTTCCCGCGGACATTTTATGGTTCACTTCAAACGAGTGTTCACTGTTCATCACGGCGCCAACGCAGCTTATCGCAAGTCCAATGTGAGCAAGGATCATAAATGAGAGTTTCGACTGTTTGAATGCAAGCAAGCTATGGCTGAGCAATACCCAAACCGCTAGCCCCCATACAAGTGTCACTACGATAGATAACTGCGCCACTTGTAGCCAATACAGCAAAGTGCCAACCAAGAGCGCAAACAAAAACAGTGTCACTATCTTAGCTGGGGAATAGTAAGCGCCGCGGTGCCATTTCAACAGTGGCACTAGCCCCATTCCAAGCAGAGCTAACAGAGTCAATGGTAAGAACAAGGTGTTGAAATATGGCGCCCCGACCGAGATAGAGCCAAGCCCGAGCAGCTCATAAACCATCGGGTAAAACGTCCCAAGAAAGACAGTAAAAGTGGCGACAACAAGCAGACCAACTGCCATTAAAGATAAATAGCTGCGCCCGTTTAATGCTTGAATAGGTTGATTGTTAACGGCATCGCTGCGCTCAAACAGCAAACTAAACGAAGCGATTAAGGTTACGACCAAAATCAGTAGCAGCGCCACGCCTTTACTCGGATCAACCGCAAAAGCATGTACTGATGTCAAAACCCCTGAGCGCACGATGAATGTGCCGAGAATACTCAGGCTAAACGTGACTAACGCGAGGATTAACGCGGTACGACTTTGTTGCTGATGCTTCTTGGCCGCTAACATCGCGTGCAGTAACGCGGTACCAGTTAACCAAGGTAATAAAGAGGCGTTCTCAACCGGATCCCAGAACCACCAGCCGCCCCAACCGAGTTCATTGTAGGCCCACCAAGAGCCAACCAAGATTCCCAAGGTGAGAAATACCCATGCAGAAATGACCCAAGGCGTGGCCAACTTAACCCATTGAGTCATGTATTCAGCTTGCATCAATGCTGCCAAAGCGAATGCTAATACCGTCGAGAAGCCAATATAGCCAAGGTAAAGCAATGGTGGATGAAAGATTAACCCGATGTCTTGCAACATAGGGTTTAAATCTCGACCTTGCTCTAGCCAAACTTCTGAATAAACAAAAGGATTAGAGGTAAGTAAGGTAAACCAACTAAACGCAGCGACAAACAGTGTCATGACCCACAGCACGTCATTTAAGTAACGCTCACTGGTATTAGAAATAAAGCTAATACACGCTGACCATAGCGCGAGAGTAAAGACCCAAAACAACATTGATCCTTCATGGCCGCCCCATACCGCTGCCACTTTGAAAAACACAGGCAAAGCAGAGTTCGAATGAGAAGCGACATAATGAAACTGAAATTGATCGGCTATAAATAAATAGCCAAGAATAATAAGGCTCAACAGTGCCATTACACCGTTGAGCCTAGCAACTAATGATAAGGAGAGTGTTGAATCACCGCCGCGCCACTTTCGCCACGCGTACCATGCAGAGCTTAGTGAGCTCGATACCGCAATCCAAATTAGCGCAAAATGACCAAACTCCCCTACCATGATTACACTACCGTCATCTGTCCTGCGTACAAGATAAAGGTACGTAGCATCAGCACACCAACCAAGCTTAACGTGGTAACAATGAAGATATACCCGCCATTATGACGCGTCTCTTTAGGCGTTACAGCATTTAGCGTCAACGGCAGCAACATACCAATCAGTACCACACCAAACCAGAACCAATTAGACCAGAATCCACCACCAATCGCATTCCAAGCAGCGACTTCGTTTTGACCACCACTGAAAATCAAGCCAGTAAAGAAGGTGACAAGGACAAACAGTTCGAACATCACAACTGGGCGCTCAAAGCCATGTACCCAAGAAACACTTGGACTTGTCGCTGACTCTTTAAACACCAATATGCCGAACATTAAGCACGCTGCGGCACCGGATGAAAGGCTAGAGAACAGGAACAAAATCGGCAGTACCGGGTTATTCAGCATTGGGTAAGTTTTCAATGCTGAAAGTAGGAAGCCCGTATAAGCGGCTAACACAATCGCAAGGAAACCCAAAAACAGTTCAATGCCGTTGGTAGCCTTACCTGATTTAATCAAGATTCCATCAACCAGATCGAGCAACTTAGCCGGCAGTTTACCTTCACAGAAGCGGATAATTTGATGGCGGAATATAATCCCAATCCAGATAAACAATACAATCATGTAGACCTGGAACAAGATAACACCCATCGACATCACTGAGCTCGGGTTGTAGAAAATCATAATCTTCCAAAACGATAACGGTTTGGTTAAGTGGAAGATAAGAATCGTTAAACCCGAGATGATGCCAAACGGTGCCAGCCATGCCATTGCTTTCATGATGCCATTGTTTGCTGGGTCACCTTCAATCACTTTACGCTTAAGGTAGAGCGAGATCATCACCGCACCTGCCGACATACCCGCTAAAAACAGGTAGATAGCGATAATCCAGTCCCACACCAGAGAGTCAAAGTGGAATGCACTTTCAAAACCATTCATTATGATATCTCCCCTTTTTGATGAGGCACTTTGTACAACTTAGGCTTAGTCCCTAAGTGCACTTTATCTCGGTAGACCGCTTCACTATTAAGCACCTGATTAATTTCACTCTTCGGATCATTGAGATCGCCGAAGATCAGAGCCTTGGTTGGACAAGATTCAACACACGCAGGCAATTTACCTTGCGCAAGGTTGGTATCGCGGCAGAAGTTACATTTATCAGCAGAGCCATCTTCAGGATTAAAGAAGCGCACTTGATACGGGCACGCCGCTAAACAGTAGCCACAGCCAACACACTTGTCTTTGTGTACATCAACGATGCCCGTTTTCTCATCTTTGTACGCCGCCCCGGTTGGGCATACGTAGACACAGGGTGGATTTTCACAGTGCTGACAAGATTTGCGCGTAAAACGGTAATCAACATCTGGGAACTCACCTTGTGGCTCACTGCGAATAATCTCAAGGCGAGAGACACCCTCTGGCACCTTGTTCACTTCACGACACGCCTCAGTACAAGCTGTACAGCCAATACAAGCGGTTTCATCGTGGATCATGCCGTAGAGCTTGTTGCCATCTTGCTCAACATTAGCCAGAGATTTTCGGCTGCTCAGTACTGCTGTACCCGCAACGCCAGTGGCAAAGATAAGCGCGCCCGATCCAGCTAAGAAGTTTCGTCTAGAACAACTCATACTACTTCTCCTTATTCAGCTGATTAAAGTCAGAGTGACAATCGACACACAACTTAATGCGTTCTTTACGCTCAAGTCCTAGCACCTTAGATTTGCTCGCGTGAACATCATGACAGTTTGAACAAGTTAAGTTCTTCGCATGTACATCATGCGTCCAGCTATCATCACGCAGATACTTAGGCTGGTGACAATCGGTACATTGACTATTGGCCTTTAAGATAGCTTCAGGATCAAGAAAGACTTTCTCGGTCCCTGGCTGAGACTGAGCACTGGAGTATTTGGTCACAACTGGCGCACCTTCACGGTGATCTGGGCCGATATTATTGTGACACTCGGTACAGTTAACTTCGCGGCCAAGAATTTTATGTGCGTCTTCACCATGAGACTCTTGGAGGGTTTGTTTAGAATCCTTATGACATTGGATACACTTGTAGTCCTTGTCACGGATAAGCGTGACCTCATGGCGGGCTGACTTTTCTTCAGACTGCACAGTTGAAGTGTCGGCAACGGCATGAAGAGAATAACCATAGAGGCAAAATGCTAGAATAGACTTTAGCATTATGACTATGGCCAACTTTATATTGCCCATATTATCCTTTCCTTATTCCCGCACTCTTTATTGAATAAACAATAAATCGATATACGGTTAAAAATTAAAGCCCCTTGATACATCAAAACATATCAAATGAGATCAATTCTTATTTTGGAAAAGCCACAACGCTATTAAATTATATATTACTATCCCTACTCTTTTGGGGTAGTTATAACTGTTCAAAACTTGACCTTTATCACCTTAATAAACAGGTGGGCAATAACCCTAAGCCATTGATGATAATAAGTTTCATTAAAGATCAACCCTCCAAATAACTAACCCTTTAGGGGTATAAAAAGTTCAATTTGAACTGGATCACTAGGTAAAATTGATCTCAAACAATGAACGCTTATTAACCGGTTATTTAAATTATTTCCTTTTATTACAATATGTATCAGTTTCTCCAGTTCTTAGTTTGGAATATAGCCAGTTCACAACGCTGCTTATAAAAACAGAATACGGAGATAGCACTGTGAATAAATTGCATTGGATACCAAAATCCGCTGCAGCATTAGCGATCGTGGCCAGCTCATTAATGAGTGTCACTAGCTTTGCTGCATCCGAAGACAAAGGCTTAATTGATCCTCGTAACGACGCGTACGAGCAGCAGCACCCAGATCAATACCACTCTTGGAAAGCCACCTCAGAAAGTGAACATATCGAGGATGCTCTGGCAGAAGATCCAAATATGGTGATTCTATGGGCAGGTTACGGCTTTGCAAAAGACTACAACAAAGCACGTGGCCACTTTTACGCGGTCGATGACGTAAGACAAACGCTACGTACAGGCGCACCACAAGATGAAGCATCTGGCCCAATGCCGATGGCATGTTGGAGCTGTAAGAGCCCAGACGTAGGTAGAATCATTGATGAACGTGGTGAGGATGGTTACTTTGACGGTAAATGGGCGCGCCTTGGCGAACAAGTGGTCAACCCAATTGGCTGTGCTGACTGTCACGATACCCGTAGTGAAGGATTCAAAAATGGCGAACCAGCACTAGCATTAGCGAAACCGTATGTCGAGCGCGCATTCGAAGCGATCGATAAACCTTTTGAACAGCAGTCTCGCCTCGATCAACAAGCCTCGGTCTGTGGTCAATGTCACGTTGAGTACTACTTCGTTAAATCAGAGAAAAACGCGGTTAAATTCCCTTGGGACAGAGGCACAACCGTTGATGATATGGAAGAGTACTACGATGCACTTGGCTTTAAAGACTGGACGCACAAAGTATCCAAAGCGCCGATGCTAAAAGCTCAACACCCGGGTTACGAAACTTGGCGTGATGGTATTCACGGTAAAAACAAAGTCGCTTGTGTTGATTGTCACATGCCAAAAGTAACCAAAGAAGACGGTACAGTTTATACCGACCACAAAGTGGGTAACCCATTCGACCGCTTCGAAGATACCTGTGCCAACTGTCACACTCAGTCTAAAGATCAAATGCGTGAAATCGTGTCGACTCGTAAAGCACAAGTGCTCAATATGAAGCTAACCGCTGAGAAACAAATTGTTGCGGCGCACTTTGAAGCAGGCGCAGCTTGGGATGCGGGTGCTACCGAAGCTGAAATGAAAGATATCCTGCAAGATATTCGTCATGCTCAATGGCGTTGGGACTACGCTATTGCCTCACACGGCGTTCACATGCACGCACCTGAAGTGGCATTAGAAGTACTTGGTACTGCGGTTGACCGCGCAGCAGATGCTCGAACTAAGATTGTTCGACTACTTGCGAAGAAAGGAATTACCGAGCCAGTCGAACTGCCGGACATTTCAACCAAAGCAGCTGCTCAAAAAGCGCTAGGCATGGATATGGACAAAATGAACGCTGACAAACAACACTTCTTGAAGACTGTTGTTCCTGATTGGAATGAGGCAGCAGAAAAGCGCGAGTCTGAATACTAATTCCAGCCCATAAAACTAAAAACCGGCGAACTTCGCCGGTTTTTTTGTGCTTGTCTACAAGTTATCGCGCACTCTCTCGCTGCAATGTCACTTACTGTGACTTAGACATCATCGCTTTGGCTTGATTTAAAGAGCGAATCACCGATTCTCTATCCAGCTCAGGGCTGTTTGAGTCCAGCATGCGAGTCCACGCATCGACAGCTTCTTGATAGCGAAAACTAATAAAATGATCACTGGCAATGAGCGCTAACGCGGTTAAGTTTTTCGGCTCAAGGGCTAAGGCTTGATTGAGTAAACTACGCACTTCGTCGGTCATTCTTTGCTTTTTGACGTAATAAAGCGCCGTCGCTTTGGCTGCTAATTGACTGGCAGAAGGCGTATCACTTAAACGTGCAGCATAATCAAAACAGGTTAGCGCAGATGCGAATTCTTGATTGTTTAAGTAGCCATGGCCCAGTTGAAACCACAACTCCGCTTGGTTGGGATCTTGCTTTAGTTTCTGCTGGATTGAGTCCATCCACTCAGCGTGAGTTTGAGCTAACGTATCATCCACTTTCGGCTGAGGTTGCTCCCCTTGTAACCAAAAATACAAAGGAACAGACAAGGCAAAACTGGCGAGCAAAATACGTTTCATTCAAAGACTCATGATTTTGTACACTATGTTGGAATTATATCGTGATAGGATAAAACTATCTTTGATCTCGCAAGACCTATCACTATGAAAAACAAAGTCGTTCCCTCACAAGAAACGCAAACAGAAGCGATGAAAATAGCTAAAGCGACTCAAAAGCCAGGACAAACCAAAGAGCAAACTAAATTGGTTGCTCAAGGTATTGAGAAAGGTATCGCCCAATACAAAAAACAGCAAAAAGAACGCGCTCGACAAGCGGATAAAGCGAAAAAGAAAGCCCAGAAATCGAAACAACAGTCTCAGCAATTGGATCAAGAGACCGTAACGGATGAAGTTAACGCGCAAGAGACAGGCAGCAAAAATGCCTTAATACCTTGGGCACTATTAGCGATAAGTTGGATAGGATTTATTGTTTATGTTACTCAGAATTAGTCTACTTTTTTCAGCGCTGCTACTTATTAGTGGTTGCAGCGCGCCAATGAACACGTTAGAGCCAAGCGCGCAACCAGTGCATCTAAGGCTAGACTCTCAGTTTAATGCCAAAGATTGCCAGTGGCTCGGTGAAGTCACTGGCAGTGAGGGACATTGGTATAGTTACCTGTTTTTCCCTAACGATGTGCTCATCCGTGGGGCGTTAAACGATATGAAGAATCAAGCTAGTCTACTTGGTGCCAATACGGTTTACATGACCAACCCACAAGATTTTGCCACCTCATTTACAGTCATGGGCAACGCCTATATCTGCCCTTAGCCGACCTATAAAGCCAAAAAAACCTAGTGCGACACACTAGGTTTTTATTTATCAGGCTTTAAAGCCTAAGCTTGCGGCTATATCTGATTCTCGATCAGTAACCCATTGACTATCAAATGGTCCCCAATCTGATAATTGGTAATAGCCATCATTATGACGTCGACCGTCTTGTACAAACATCAGCTCAATGCCGATCCCAGGTAGCGCTTTAATTACGTCTTGAATTGTTCGACGCGGCCAGCCTGTTTGCTCGATGAGTTTCGGGACATTTGGGCGCTCTAAGTTTTCAACCAATAATGCAAGATACAAGCGCCTCGCAAAAACAGGACTCAACTCCATTGATACCTCCTATAAGTTTCTAGAGTCATTATTTCTGTTTTGCCTAGGCATGTGTTGAGTTTGATCAAAAACTCTACGATCGTCATTGTTTGAAACACATTTTTTTTGCCCAATGAAATATATCCATCACACTTTTGTCTCTCTATTCACTTCCTGATAGGATGCTTGAATAACAAAAAAGTCACTTCTAAAGGTTTAACAATGACAATCACTATGTATGGCATTCCTAACTGCGACACGATTAAAAAAGCCAAGAAATGGTTAGAAGCAGAAGGTGTCGAATACAGCTTTCACGACTACCGCAAGCAAGGTATTGATAAAGCAATGGTTGAAGCTTTTTGTCAGCAACTAGGCTGGGAAAATGTACTCAACAAACGCGGAACAACCTACCGTCAGTTGACCCAAGAGCAAAAAGACTCACTAAATGAAGCCAATGCGATTGAGCTTCTTGTTGAGCAACCTGCGATGATTAAGCGCCCTATTCTAGTCACTGGTGATAGCTACCACCTAGGTTTTAAAGCTGACCAGTACACAGCAATATTCTCATAATTTTTTTGAAAGGATTTCAAGGATGACAGACAGCCCAACTCTGGCTCTCGCAAAAGATTTAATTAGCCGCCAATCAGTCACACCAGAAGATGCAGGCTGCCAAGACGTAATGATTGAGCGTTTAAAGGCGCTTGGTTTTGAAATTGAAGTGATGGTGTTTGAAGATACCACTAACTTCTGGGCTCGCCGTGGTACGCAGGCGCCATTGTTTGCGTTCGCTGGTCATACGGATGTTGTGCCAGCCGGTAAACTAGAGCTATGGGAAACCCCACCTTTTGAGCCGACCATTAAAGATGGCTTCTTACACGGTCGAGGCGCGGCGGATATGAAAGGCTCGCTAGCCAGTATGATTGTTGCGGTTGAGCAGTTTATTGCTGAAAACCCTGATCACAAAGGTTCGATTGGTTTCTTGATTACATCAGATGAAGAAGGCCCTTTCATCAATGGTACGGTTCGCGTGGTCGAAGCGCTAATGGCGCGTGGTGAAAACATCGACATGTGTATTGTCGGTGAACCTTCAAGTACTGAGATTGTTGGCGATGTAGTTAAAAACGGCCGTCGAGGCTCTATTACCGGTGATTTAACCGTTAAAGGGATTCAAGGTCACGTTGCCTACCCTCATTTGGCAAAGAACCCTGTTCACCAATCACTGATGGCGATTCATGAACTGGCTACAACGGAATGGGACCAAGGTAATGCGTACTTCCCGCCAACCAGTTTCCAAATCCCAAATGTTCACGCTGGCACTGGCGCATCGAACGTAATTCCTGGCGAATTTAACGTTCAATTCAATCTACGTTTTAGCACTGAGTTAAATAACGATGCCATCGTGTCACGTGTAACTGAAACGCTAGATAAACATGACCTAGATTACGACTTGAAATGGACATTCAACGGCGACCCGTTCCTTACCGATACTGGCGCATTACTGGATGCTGTCGTCGATGCCGTTGATGCAGTGAACCAAACGAAGCCCGCATTGCTGACAACAGGTGGTACATCGGATGGCCGCTTCATTGCCCGTATGGGTGGTCAGGTTGTAGAGCTTGGTCCTGTTAACGCCACTATTCACAAGGTGAACGAATGCGTGAAGGTTGACGATCTAGAGAAGCTAACCGACATGTACCAGAAAACACTAGAGAACTTGTTAGCCTAATGATGACGCCCGAACAACTGACTGGTCAGACGCAAACTCACTTAGTTGAAACTGTTGTCGGACAAAAAGCCTTCTTGGTTCACGCTAAAGTGAGCCAAGATCTCCTCGCACTGAAACAGTCAGCAACTCGGGCGGGATTCAACCTCAATATCGCCAGCGGCTTTCGTGACTTCGAACGCCAAATGACGATCTGGAATCGAAAGATGTCGGGACAAGCCGCCATTCTAGACAACGATAGCCAACCTCTCGATACTTCATTATTGTCCGAAAAAGAAAAAGTCTTAGCGATTTTACGTTGGTCAGCGTTACCTGGTGGCAGTCGACATCATTGGGGAACCGATTTTGATATCTTCGATCGTGACAGTCTGCCCAAAGATACCCAGCTTCAGCTAGAGCCCTGGGAATACCTCACAGGCCACCAGCAACCCTTCTATCTGTGGCTGAAGGAAAATATTGAGCAACATGGCTTCTTCTTCCCCTATGCACAAGATAAAGGCGGCGTCGCTCCTGAGCCTTGGCATATTAGCCATATAGCCACTGCCGAGCCGTGCTTGCAACAGCTAACAGCGACTCTTCTTGCCAAGCAACTCGCGTCTGCTCCCATTTTGGGTAAACAAGTAGTGTTAGGCCAACTAGAAACGATCTACAATCAGTTTATTAGCAACATACATCAATAGGTAGCGAGATGGATTTACTAACTAACCCTTGGGTTATCATTGTTATCGTATTGAGCGTTGTGATCGGTAATATTGCGGCGCTTAAGTACACCGCCAATATGAAATTTGGCCAAAGCGAGAAAAAACCGCAAAGCGACTCAGATGACCATAGCAATGAGTCTGAAGAATCAAAAAAAGACGCTCCTTAGAGCGTCTTTTTTATTGCATCGAATCTGACATCACTACTTAATATGATCCCAAGACATATTCGATACGATTCTGCAGTCATCGCATTTGAAGTAGAAGATGTCATGCAGTGGTTCATCTAGCAACCATTCACCACCACACTTCGGGCATTTACGTGCCTTTTCATCTTCAAGGCTCTTGCCACCGACGCGATACTGGTAGTAGTAAGTCGGAATTTTAGTGATGTATTCAATACGACCACGCAAGTCCCAACCGCGCTTGAACAACACACTGTCTGCATCACAAATCTCATGCAGGGCCGCATGCTCAGCGCGACAGCCTCCCGCCATTTGGATCTCGTCACAAGCCTGCCACTCGGTTTGCCATTTGACGACAGCCTTGTGATCGCCATTTAACGTGGCACCATTTCGGTAAAGTGGGATTGGCAATAAGGTTTCACCGGAGCGCAAAGGAGAGCACGTATGAACATACGTTGTGTACAACACTTGCCAGCTTGGCTGCTCATCTTCCGCTGCTTCCTCTGAGTTTAGATCTCGGCCTAACATACGCATCTTTGGCGCTAATAGACTCGCCTCTGATAAACGATTAAGACACACTTTAACGAAATCAGAATGGTATTTAGGGTGTAAGCTATCTTGCTCCGGACAAACCACACGAACAAAAAACTCACCATCGCCCATCACGATTGGAAACTCTCGGCCAAGCACTTGACCGTTGTATCGAAGCGCATCCATCAAACCATTAATCGCTTTATCAACGGCCGATACGGTGGTGTTGTCAAAACACTCAAATTGAAGCTCTACAACGTACATGATTACACCACAGCTTCAAGGTTTGCTAAAAACTCAGCAACATCCTGAGCCAGTACATCACGCTTGTCGGTACCCAAACGCTCTAAAACAACGTTACCAGTGATATTACAGATAGAAATTACATCTAACTCTGCGTCGGTCGCAGCAATAAAGACCGTTGGTTTAAGCTTTAAGCGGCGCTGAGTCACGAGATGGCCAAGAATGTTTTCTTGTAAGCGGACAAAGTCCTCGTCGCTCCACACTTGCAATAACGTCAATTCATTGCCCTGCCAAGTCGCCTCCATATCAGCGCTGTATTGAGAGCCGTAGAAGGTTTTAATGTCTTCATGCAGGGTAAGTTCAATACCGTTTTCCACATTGGTAAAATCGGCTGGCTCATCACGCTGACAAGCTTGCCACTCTACCGCCTGTTCAGTTTTACTTTCGACACAAGGTGACACAAGGTCGACCAACTCTTCGCTTTTTGGTAAATGACCCGAAGCATCAAGGTGCGCCTGACGGTATTTTTCACTGAATGAGAGCAACGCTTGTAAGGCATTATCAGCCATTAGATTCTCCAACATGAATATTCGCTTTTAACAGCGGGATTGCGTAAAATTCTCGTCATTCTAATAGAAAATGAACAAAAGTATGAGCAAATATTCTGATGCGAAAGAGCTTGCTGGCCTAACCTTGGGTCAAAAGACTGAATACGCGAACCAATATGACCCAAGCCTACTCCAACCTGTACCTCGTAGTTTGAACCGTGATGACCTTAATCTCGGCGACACTCTACCGTTCCAAGGCTGCGATATTTGGACGCTGTACGAGCTGTCATGGCTTAATGATAAAGGCTTGCCTCAAGTTGCAGTCGGTGAAGTCTCTATTCCTGCCACTAGCGCAAACCTTATCGAGTCGAAGTCATTCAAGCTCTACCTCAACAGTTTTAATCAGACACGTTTCTCTACTTGGGATGACGTTGAAAAAACGCTGATCAAAGATTTGTCTCACTGCGCCGGTGAAGAAGTGAGTGTGACGGTTCGCTCTGTGGTCGATTACACAGACTCTGTGATTGTCACTATGGACGGAGCGTGCATTGATGAGCAAGATATCGAGATCACTAGCTATGATTTTGACCGTACTTTATTAAAAGGTGCGGCAACAGGTGACGATGTTGTAGAAAGTCTTCACAGCCACTTGCTTAAATCAAACTGTCTGATCACCAACCAGCCTGACTGGGGCAGCGTTGAGATCAGTTACACAGGTAAACAGATCGACCAAGAAGCACTAATTCGCTATCTTGTCTCTTTCCGTGAGCACAACGAGTTCCACGAGCAATGTGTTGAGCGCATTTTTACCGACATCATGGAATTTTGTCAGCCAAGCGAATTAACCGTGTATGCGCGCTATACTCGTCGCGGTGGTTTAGACATTAACCCATACCGCTCTAACGTTCACGCTCAACCAAACCACAACCAACGCATGGCGCGTCAATAGGGATTTATTCAGGATGTTAAACGTACGCTGGGAACGCATTATCGGCATACTGTTGCTGATTGTGTCATCACCATTATTGGCCAGTACAATCTACTCATCAGCAGTACTGAACGAAGCGAATAGCCTAGTTGAAGTGGTGCCAAAGCAAGCAAAAAAGCTAGCAGCAAACTACCTAGCTCAGCGTACGCTTTCTGACAAAACTGAAAAAAGCCCGTCGGCTATCTCTCGCGATGAAACCGATAGCCGAACACGAACCCCAGGCGGCACCATTGATGCTTTGCGCATTCTCGCACGCGCTGAGTTTAATCTTGGCAGTCAAGAAAGTGCGTTAAGGCATTTAGCGGAAGCCAAAGAAATTGCCACTAACTACAAGCTGCCATACCTACAGATCGATATCGACCTGCTTGAAACTCGTCTAGCTTGGAGCATCGATAAAGATGCGATTGCGGCGCGTCAAAAAATAGAAAAGCTCGAACAGAGCTACTCACAAATTAATAATACTCAGCTTGTTGCCCGTGGTCTTAGATACAAAATGACCATGTTAAAAGCAGACATTGCCTCTGCCGAGGGAGAAGTTGAGATCGCCAACAAGCTGTACCTAGAAGCAAAGCCTTACGTGGATAACGCCAAGTCCACCCACACTCTAATTGAGTACCACACTACCGTCGGTAAGCATTTACTGCAGAACAAAAAATACAACCGCGCCCTATCAGAGCTTTTAATCAGCTACTGGAAAGCGATTGAAACAGACTCTGCTCTGCAGTTGGCTCAAGTAAACCGCATTTTGGGTCAACTGTTTTACGAACGTCGCGTATTAGATAAAGCCAATAACCACTTTTCTCAGGCCGCTGACTTTTACGACAACTACCAGAGCTCCCCTATGCTTGCGCCTATCTTGAAGCGCATGGGCGATATCTATTACCACCAAAACAAATACAACCTCGCGCTGGTCCACTACTTCAATGCTATGGATCATGAGCGCATGCAAAACAACATTGAGAGCGTGATTGAAATCCGTATCTCTTTGGCTGCCACTTACTTACAACTGGTAAACTACACCTTAGCCGAGCAATATCTAAACCGAGCAGAAGAGCTATTAGAGTATTCTAGCATCCCTCGCTTAGAAGCCTATGCGTACTTACTTGAGGCGGGGCTGGCTCGACATAAGCGTGAGTCGGATAAAGTCTTAGAAAACGCACAGAAAGCGTTAGAAATTGCGCAGAAAGAGCAAGACATTAGTACTCAAAAAGCCGCCTATCAATTGCTCTACTTAGGCTATGAACAAAGTGGCCAATATAAGTTGGCGCTTGAATACCTGCTGTTCTACAACTCGTTAGCCACGATCGAACAGCAAGAGCTGGATATGATCAGTGAAGACGCCTTCCGCCAACAGAAAGACTTTGTCGAGCAAAGCTTGCACTTAAGTGGTCAAAAAGAGGAGCTTGAACAAACCCACGCGGAATATCGCAAGTTCCAGAAGATCACCTTAACTCTGTTTGTGCTTTCAGCACTGCTGTTCATGTTCTTGTTACGTCGTGGCCATGTCATCAATGTACAAAAAGATGAGCTTGATACGCTAAACGAAGATCTTTATACCCACTCTCGTTCTGGGCTTAAGAATCTACGCATGCTCAATGCTAAGTTGCCTGCATCTTTGGAAGAGAGTAGCCATAAATTTGAAAAGTGGCATGTGGGTGAGTTAATCCATGAGCCGCTCAATGACCGACTGCGCTTTGTGATGATTGACGTGCCTTTCCTACGTAATATGTATCTGCAACATGGCTACCAAGAAGGTCTCAAACTGGAGCGTGCGTTCGGTGAATTTCTGCGACAACGCGTTGAGCACCCTGCTCGTATTTACCACTTTTCAGACGCCAACTTGCTTTATATCGAGCCCAATAGCGAACGTAATACTGACCCAGAACAACTGTTTGAAAAAATTCAGCAGTGGATCATGGAGTTCGAGCCAGAGCGTATTTTAAATCGCATCATTCGTATTGGTATGGCTGATTATCCGTTCCTACCTAGGGCTTATACTGCCGTTAATGATAAGGAACTAATTGATGTGCTACTTATGTCTACCAGCACTGCGCGTACGCTGAGTATGAAGGAACACTGCAGTCAGTGGGTCTATCTAAAAGCGATCGATAACGCTCCTGCGGCAAGTTTAGCAACTGGTAATATTCGCAAGGCCTGTAAGCATTCGATAAACCAAGGGTTAATAAAAGTACACTCTTCGTTCAAGAATGAGGACAGCATCAAAAAACTATTAAAAGATGAATAAAAGCTCATCAAACAAACGTAGTAAGTCGTGACGCCCGTGATTTATTTGATATTATCTACAGATTAATAAATAGAAGTAGATTATATCTTTAAGTTTATATTTCATGGGCGTTCTCGAACAAGATCTTCAGTCACAGCTGCACAACCTGAAATCTCAATTGGAACAAGTTCGATTGACACAAAGGGACACTTCGTTCAAATTTAAAAGAGAACAGAAGGTACTTCAGCGCATCATTGCGTCGCTAAGTAACGCCTATAAAAGTGAGAATCCGCGTCTTCAAGCGGGTCTAATGGAACTCACTCAAGCTATCGAACAACAGCAGGACGTCAGTACTCTTATTCCGAAACTCGCGGTATTAGAGCGTTTGCTAAAACAACAAGGCTTGGCTATGGACACGCAGAGTGAACACCTAGATACGCAGATCAAAAACAGCGGAGAAACGCTGCTACGCTTAACGGGCCTGCCCGCTAAGATAAAACGTGATCTGCGCGATTTACTCAGTTACTCCAGCGGACTGTCTCACCCTAAATCAGAACAAGCACTTCGACTGCTCAGCCTTTACGAACGTTCTGTAAAGATCATCACTTCTAATCCTGATTACAGCATCAACCAAGTTTCCAACAGCGCCGATCGTGAACTGCAGCTACGTCTATCAGAAGAGCTACAGCACCTAATTACTGAACTTGATTTCGAAGGCGAGTCTGGCGACCTACTGGCGGACATTCGCGCTAAATTGCTGATGGGAGTCAGTAGTCATACGCTACTTGAACTCACCCTGCAGACATTAAAGCTAGTCATTGAAGGCACGCACTACGAGCGTAAAACGTCAGAGCAATTCCTAGAGCAAGTGAACTCATCTCTTGCCTCTTCACTAAAGAGCTCAGCACAAAACGTTCAGCAATCTCAAAGTTACTTTGATACTCGCCAAGAGATGAGCTCAGAGCTGGGTGATTTGATTAGCGTCACTCAAACAAAAGTCACCAACGCAGAAGATTTGGCCGGATTAAAGACACAAGTCAACCCGCTGCTTGATCAGCTCAACTCTTTGACCGAGCGTTTGAAACATGCAGAGCAACGCGAGCAAGCACTTTTAGAAAGAATGGATTACGGCAAGAATCAACTGGAAGCACTGTTTGAAGTGACCCAAGATTACCGCCGCCGTTTAGAAGACCAAGCTCAGCGCATGCTTCTCGACCCTCTGACCAAAGTCTATAACCGCGCCGCTTTTGGCGATCGACTTGAATTGGAATACCGTCGCTGGATTCGTGCACAACATACGCTACGTGTCGTTATTCTTGATATCGATGGTTTTAAATCGATCAATGACAGCTTCGGCTATAGCGCTGGTGATAAAGCGCTAAAAATCATCGCTCGCACGATCAAAAAAGAGCTACAAGATACAGATACCGTTGCTCGTTTCTCTGGTGAAGAGTTTATCCTCCTGCTTCCAGAAGTCACCGATAGCGACGCATTTAGCTTGATCCAGACCATTCAGAGCCAAGTCTCGAAACTGCCATTTAAGTTCCGTGACCGTAATTTGATGATTACGCTTTCAGCAGCCAGCACCGCGTTTAAAGATTCAGACACGCCAGAAGAGATCCTAGAACGTCTCAACCTATGCCTCAATGAAGCGAAGTCTCTGGGTAAAAACCAACTCGTATGGCGCTAAGCCAACTTACTAACACAGTCTAGAATTCTAATTTACCCCTCCTCTTTTTGTGACTCATCTTTATATATCAGTTAGTTAGCTTCACTATCAGCAAAAACCTGCTAAGCTTAAGAAACCCGTCGCGAAAACTCAGATATAAATGCGACGTATAAGGACAATAATAACAACGACACTTTACTCACGACTTGTGAGTTGCTAGTCAAGGAGGTCACTATGATCACGCATATTAGTCCAGCAGGTAGTATGGACCTACTCTCTCAACTCGAAGTTGAGCGCCTTAAGAAGACCGCTGCTAGTGATCTATACCAGCTATACCGCAACTGTACACTCGCGGTTCTCAATTCAGGTAGTCATACCGACAACTCCAAAGAGCTGTTGGACAAATACAAATCTTTCGACGTCAATGTGGTGCGCCGTGAACGCGGGATCAAGCTTGAACTAAGCAATGCCCCTGAGCACGCATTTGTTGACGGTGAAATCATTAAAGGGATTCAAGAGCATCTGTTTTCTGTGCTACGTGACATTGTCTATGTCAACATGCATCTAGCAGACAATCAGCGTCTAAACCTCACCAATGCTTCGCATATCACCAACCTTGTGTTTGGTATTTTGCGTAATGCTGGTGCGCTTACTCCAGGTATCGAGCCTAATCTTGTGGTCTGCTGGGGTGGTCACTCAATCAACGCTATCGAGTACCAATACACGCGTGAAGTGGGTAATGAGCTTGGCTTACGTGAAATGAACATCTGTACGGGCTGTGGCCCAGGCGCAATGGAAGGCCCAATGAAAGGTGCAGCGATTGGTCACGCTAAACAGCGTTACTACGAGCAGCGTTACCTTGGCCTGACCGAACCATCAATCATTGCCGCAGAGCCGCCAAACCCTATCGTCAATGAGCTGGTCATCATGCCCGATATTGAAAAGCGTCTCGAAGCGTTCGTTCGTATGGGTCATGGTATTGTTATCTTCCCTGGTGGTGCAGGTACCGCTGAGGAACTGCTTTATATCCTCGGCATCATGATGCATCCAGATAATGCCGATCAGCCTTTACCAATCGTCCTTACTGGTCCAAAAGAGAGCGAGCAATACTTCCGCTCTATCGACCGCTTTATTGGCGACACCTTGGGTGAAGCTGCGCAGAAACACTATCAGATTGTGGTTGATGACCCAGCTAAAGTGGCGCAAATCATGAAGCAAAGCATGGCTGATGTACGCCAACACCGTAAAGACACCGGAGATGCCTACAGCTTCAACTGGTCACTGAAAATTGAGCCTGAGTTCCAACTGCCATTTGACCCAACCCATGACAATATGGCGAGCTTAGACTTACATCTAAACCAACGCCCTGAAAACCTCGCAGCAGCACTACGCCAAGCTTTCTCTGGCATTGTTGCAGGTAACGTTAAAGCGGAAGGGATTCGTGAAATCGAACGTCATGGTCCATTTATTCTCGATGGCGACGTTGATCTGATGAAGAAGATGGACAAGCTACTGAAAGACTTTGTTGAGCAAGACCGTATGAAGCTGCCTGGTGGTACTGCTTACGAGCCTTGTTACCAAATCAAGACCACCAGCTAGTGACTGACTGGTAATCTCAACACCATCCGATACAATAAGGGCTTCATGCCCTTATTTTTTTGATTTGTATGTCTATTCATCTTGTTATCATCGATGCGTTAAACCTTATTCGCCGTGTTCACTCTGCCCAGCCAGATCCCGCCGATATAGCAAGAACCATTACGACCACCTCTCGTACTCTTAACCGAATTCTATCTGAGTCTCAACCGACTCATATCATTGCGGTGTTTGATCATCACCTTCAAGAGCGTGGTTGGCGTGCGGAAATCTGGCCAGAGTACAAGCAGAACCGTAAACCGATGCCAGAGCCTTTGATGAACGGCTTGGAAGCTATCCAGGATGCTTGGTGGAAACTGGGCATAGACTCACTGCTGTCTGATGGCGATGAGGCGGATGATCTCGTGGCAACGCTGGCGATGAAAGTCGCTAGCCACAATGAAAAGGTCACGATCATTTCGACTGACAAAGGCTACTGTCAATTGCTGTCACCAACCCTGCAGATCCGAGACTACTTCCAACACCGCTGGTTAGATGAACCTTTCATTGAGAAAGAATTTGGGGTTAAGCCAAAACAGCTTTCAGACTACTGGGGGCTAACTGGGATTAGCTCAAGCCAAGTGCCGGGTGTTCCTGGAGTCGGACCCAAAGCGGCCAAAGAGATCCTGACCCAATTTGCCGATATTGAACAAGCCTTTGCCAGTGAAGAGCTACCAGCCAAGTATCGTAAAAAACTCGATGAGCACATCGAATCAGCGCGTAAGTGCAAACTGATCGCAGCACTTAAAACGGATATTGAGCTCGGGTTTAACCTGCAAGATTTGCGCTTTAATGGGCCAAATGAGTAATCAGATAAACAAAAGGGTTGGCACTGATGCCAACCCTTTTTCTATTCTCTAACCACTTGTAAGACTATTAGTGCGGTGAGATGTTAGATAAACACTGAACATGCACCGTAATCTCTTCACGGTCATGGTATAAATGTTTCGCTTGCAGCTTAAACTTGACCTTATTTTCAATCAGGAACAGCTTCAAGTTTTCAATATCTTCAAGAACCTCATCATAGCGGCCTTTCATTGGCAGCTTAAGGTTAAAGATCGCTTCTTTTGCCCAGCCACTGATGATCCACTCACCCATTAGCTGTGCGACACGTGATGGCTTCTCAATCATGTCACATACTAACCAAGTCACGTTCTTACGTGCTGGCTCAAACTTAAAACCATCTTCTTGGTGGTGTTTCACTTGGCCGGTATCCATCAAGCTGTCCGCCATCATGCCGTTATCCACCGAGTGAACGAACATCGAACGCTTAACAAGTTGGTAAGTCCAACCACCAGGACAAGCACCTAAATCAACACCCCACATGCCTGCTGCTAAACGCTCATCCCACTCATCGCGCGGAATAAATACGTGGAAAGCTTCTTCCAGTTTTAGTGTTGAACGACTTGGCGCATCTGCTGGGAACTTAAGACGCGGAATACCCATAAAGAACTGGGAGTTGTTGTCTGGCAGCGAGTAACCAATAAAACAATGAGTCGGGCCAACAAAGCAAACATGCAGTACTGGTTTCTTCGGGCTGTCTTTCGGGAAAAGGATGCCTTTACCACGCAGCGCTTGGCGCATTGGAACCGTAAACTTACGGCAGAACTTTAGTAGCTCTTTGGCTTCGTTCGTATCCGGCGTTTCGATACGAATATCACCACAGCGAGGCAGAGTTTCGACAAAACTCAAATCATGAAGAATTGGCGAAATACGGTCTTCACGAGGCAGTTCTTGAATCTCAGCTGCTACAGCAAAAATTTGACGAGCGAAAATAAGTGATTTGAAATCAAGCTCTTTTACTAACTTTTGCGCATCACCATCTTGGTAACATTCAAAAATTACGTACCCGCTGTTCTTTTTCACACGAGGGAAACCAAACACTTCTAGCTGAGTCGCACGATCTTGAATTTCACCGGCACACTCTTTCTCAAAGCCACTGCGGCAGTAGAGCATTAATTGTTTCACTGTTTCACCTCTGTAATCTGTAGCGCTGCATAAACGAACAAGCCCCAGCCAAGCATAAACGTCATACCACCAAATGGGGTAATCGGTCCGAACCATTTAATGCCCGTTAATGCGAGTGCGTAAAGACTGCCGCTAAAACAAAAGATGCCGATGATAAAGCAAATTGCGGCTAGGGCGAAATATTTTTGTGACTTAGTAGGCAATTTTAGCTGTAGCAGGACACCGCAGAGCAAAATCGCTATTGCGTGAATAAATTGATACTGGACGCCAGTTTGGAATACGTCGAGTAAGTAAGGTGATAATGACTTCTTCAAACCATGCGCGGCAAAGGCGCCCAAGGCCACTCCGGCTCCACTTAGAAGCCCGCCGACAGCCAGCAGATGTTTACTTTTCACCGTACACCTCAAAAATAAACTCAGCCAGATGTTTTACTGCCAGTTGAATATTCCCGGACTCAGTATACCCAGAGCTCTTACGCGGTTTAAAGCTATGGTCACCATCAGGAATGAAGCTCACCTGAACTGTCGAAGAGAGCTCAAATCCACCAAACTCTTCTTTCTTCCCGAAGGTATCACGCTCGCCTTGAAGGATAAGGGTCGGCTTTTCCAATGTCGCTAAGTGCTCACCTTTGAACTTCTCTGGTTTGCCCGGTGGGTGGAACGGGAAACCAAGACAAGCAACACCCGCCACATTTGTTTCTTCTGTCAGTAAGCTCGACATGCGTCCGCCCATTGACTTACCGCCAATAACAATCGGTCCATTATCAGTAAACTCTGCGATCACTGCTTGATAGGCTTCAAGTAACTTAGGCGCTCTATCCGGCGGACGTTTCTTACCATCTTCAGCGCGTTTGACCATATAAGGGAAATTAAAGCGCACCACTTGAATGCCTTTCTTCGCCAATCCTTTCGCCACGGACTCCATAAAGGCATGGTCCATACCCGCACCAGCACCATGAGCAAAGATAAACAGAGGATTGCCCTGTTCACCATCAATCAGGTAATTACTCATCCAGCAGCTCCTCTTGCTCACTTTGCGCTTTGGCTAGCATCCAATCACGGAAGGTCGCGATACGCCCCATATCGGCCTGTTTATCATGGCAAACCACGTAAAACGCATTCTTCGAAAGCAGCACTTCATCAAATGGCGCGATAAGTCGACCCGCTTCAAGCTCAGGTTGAGCCAGAACGTTATTTCCAAGTGCAACCCCTTGCCCATGTGCTGCCGCTTGCAGAACCATGGTCGAGTGACTGAAGATCGGACCGTGGTTAACATTCACTCCTTCGATGCCATTCAACTTAGCAAACTGTTTCCAGTCTTTACGAGAAGTGTCATGCAGTAACGTATGCTGCTTTAAATCACTTAGTGTTTCTAATGGTTTGTTACCTAAAAGTAATGAAGGTGAACAAAGCGGGATCAAGAACTCTTGATACAATTTATCAGCGCGTAAACCAGGCCAATTACCACGGCCGTAATAGATGGCAACATCGACATCATCAGTTAGGGAGCCTTCATCCATATCAACCGCTTTAATACGAACATCGATATCCGGTTCTTGTTGGTTAAAATCCGCTAAGCGAGGCACAAGCCATTGAATGGCAAAGCTTGGCGGTAAGCTGATGGTTAACGCACCTTTTTCACTGCGTTCTAGGACTTTATCAGTCGCTTCTGCTAGTGAGGTAAAAATATCTTTGATATCGAGAAAATAACTCTGCCCCTCTTCGGTAAGAAGAAGTGAGCGATTTCGACGACGAAATAGTTTTAAGCCAAGGAATTCTTCTAGCGCTTTGATCTGGTGACTGACGGCTGCTTGGGTAACAAACAGCTCCTCTGCAGCACGAGTAAAACTCAAATGTCGGGCGGCAGCTTCAAACACTTTTAAAGAGTTCAAAGGAGGCAATCTTCTGGACATAATAGCCTTCCGTAAATAGATTAGTTTTTTTTATCTGAAACATTATAAAATGTCCGTTGCCTGACGACCAGAGAAATTCTATATTTCACACCGCAGCGAGGAGTCAGAACGGCTTGATTCCCTTTTGAATCAATTGACTTCTTGTTGCGATGTTGTGTTTGCAAACTCGTATTTCGAGTTCGGTAGGTTTCTACCAGTTTTGTTTCTCAGCGAAACGAAACATATACTTCCTGTATTTATTTTGACCTGTCTGTCAAATTTTTTAGCACCGCCAATATGGCGGTGTTTTTTTATCTGCCACTTTTCATCGCCCCTTCACCTACCTGCCACTCAAATCGAAGCCAAGTATTCAAAAGCATTCATTGTTTCTTAATAGGCGACTTCCCTTCTAAGAACTTCGCTCTTAATTGAAAGGCATTAGTGAAATAAAAACTGCGCCTAGAGATAGTCTAGAGTCTCGAATTCAAATCCCAAAAGTATTGGTCACTACCAGGTTATTGATGCGCTTGTAAATAATTACAACTTTGCCTATACCCTAATGATGAGCACAAAACATACGGACAGAATAGAGACAGCTGATTGGAGGCACTTATGCCATTAAAATTATTGCGAGAAATGGATGAACCGAGCCTCCCTCCTTGGAAAGTACTCCTCGTTGATGACGATGCTGATATCCACCAAGTCACTAAGCTTGTTCTACGCCGCTTTACCCTTGATGAACGCTCATTAGAGTTTATTCATGCCTATTCAGGTGTTGAAGCCAAAGAGAAGCTGTCTACTCATGATGACATTGCGCTGGTCTTCTTAGATGTGGTTATGGAGTCTGATGATGCAGGTCTTGAGGTGGCTCGCTGGATACGACAAGATCTAGGTAATCATAAAACTCGTATCATTTTACGAACTGGCCAGCCAGGCCAAGCGCCTGAGCAAAACGTTGTAGCGGACTACGATATCAATGACTACAAAGAAAAAACCGAACTGACCAGTCAAAAGCTGTTTACCGCGGTGCTTTCTGCACTGAGATCCTACCGCGACATTACCCAAATCGACCATGCCAAGCAGCTTGAAACCAACTATCGTCTGGGTTTAGAACGAGTCATTCAATCAACAGCGGTGATCTTTCAGCAACATACCTTAAACACCTTCTCTAACGGAATTTTGCAGCAAGTCCTGTCGCTACTGCGTATGAACGATCAAAGTATGTTGGTCAGTGTTCGCGGGCTAACCACGATTCAGCAACCAGAAAGTGGCTACCAAGTCTTGGCTCAGATCGGTCACGACCAAGAAGACAGTATCGACCCCGTGGTACGCGACTATTTAGATAAAGCCATTGAGAAAAAAGAGAGCATTATCGACGGTGATATCTTTGTTGGCTACTTCGCCACCAGCTCAGGCGCAGTCAGCTTACTCTACTTGAAAGGGGCGCGGAAAATCACCGATCTAGAAAGCCAATTACTGACCATTTTTTCTTACAGCGTGAGCCTAGCATTTGAAAACTTGTCGCTAAGTCAGGAGATCATCGATACCCAAGGAGAGTTAATATATCGATTAGGTGATGTGGTTGAGTCACGCTCACAAGAAGCGGGCAACCATGTAAGACGCATGTCTGAGTTGAGTTACGAGTTGTGCTTACTACTAGGTTACTCGGAAGAGAAAGCCCAGCTATTGCGTCAGGCCGCACCAATGCATGATATTGGCAAGATTGCCATCCCTGATTCCGTCCTTCTCAAGCCAGGAAAGCTCGACGCCGACGAGTGGGAGACGATGAAAGATCATGCCGCTATTGGTCACAATATTTTAGTTGGCTCTAAGCGGAAGATATTACAAACCGCAGCCACCATTGCCCATCAACACCATGAGAAAGTCGATGGTACTGGTTACCCACTAGGCCTAAAAGGCGACGAAATCAGCATTGAAGCACGTATCATAGCAGTGGCCGATGTATTTGATGCTCTGACCCATGAACGCTGTTATAAGCCAGCATGGCCTGTTGAAGAGGTAGTGGAGGAGCTTAAACGTTCTAAAGGCACTCATTTAGATGCCAAGATTGTCGACACCCTGTTAGAAAACATAGATATTGCTATTGAAATCAACCGAAAATACGCCACAGAATAGTCCTTAACTGAATATGCCTAGTCATTAAAAAAGCGCAAACCGAATCAACGATTTGCGCTTTCATATTCTATTTTTCAATCGACGTTATGGACGGTAAACCTTAACATTGCTAAAGCCTTGCTCTTGTAGGTACAGAGCTTGTAGTCGGCTCATCACACCACGGTCACAATAGAGGAGGTAAGTTTTAGACTGGTCTAAATCACCAAACTGTGTACCTAGTTTGAAGAATGGAATGTGTTTTACTTCCACACCTTCAATCTCTAGTGGGTTATCGTCTTCTTCTTCCGGGCTACGGATATCAAGAACGATAGCATGCTCTTCAACCGCTTGAACTTGCTCAACTTCAGGAGCCGCTTGTTCGGTTTCTTTAGCGATATCGCGGATATCCATCACGCGAGCATCACGAACCACTTGCTCTAGAATATCGAAGTCGAACTTATCTTCTTCTGCGTCTAGCTTGCCTTTAACCGCTTTTACTGTTGGCTTCTTAGAAATTACACCACAGTACTCAGGCATTGTCTTAGCAAAGTCTTCAGTGCCGATATCACGCGCTAGGTTGATGATATCTTCTTTGTCCCAGTTGATTAGCGGACGAAGAATCAGCGTATCTGTTACGTTATCGATATGACGAAGGTTAGTCAGAGTCTGGCTAGATACCTGACCTAGAGCCTCACCGGTAACAAGCGCTTCAATCTTGAACTTCTCAGCGACCATGCCTGCAGCACGCATGAACATACGCTTAAGAATAACGCCCATTTGACCGTCATCGACTTTCTCTAGGATTTCTGCCACGACAGGTTCGAAATCAACCGAGATGAAACGTACTTTTGCTGATGAACCGTATTTATTCCATAGGTAGTGAGAAACCTGTTTAACACCGATTTCGTGTGCTGGACCACCTAGGTTAAAGAAACAGTAATGTACTTTAGAGCCACGTTTGATGTGTAGGTAGCTTGATACGCCAGAGTCGAAACCGCCAGAGATCAGGCTAAGTACGTCTTCTTGTGTACCAAGAGGGAAACCGCCAAGACCTTTGTAACGCGCGATCACTTGGTTTAGCTTCTCGTTCGCGACTTCAACTTTAACGGTCACGTCAGGGTTCTTCAGCTTAACGCTCGCACTTTCAATCGCTTGGTTAAGGCCACCACCTACGTAACGCTCAAGTTCGATAGAGGTAAAGTCATGCTTACCACGACGCTTAGCACGAACAACAAACGTCTTACCTTCAAGGTTTGGACGATTAAGCTCTAGCACCTGCTCAAAGATGTCATGCAGATCGGTGAAATCTGATTGCTGAACTTCAAGTACGTGGTGGATACCTGGAGTTTGCGTCAGTACCTCGATCACTTCTGCGCGGTACTGATCCGATTCAGACGTCACTTCGATATGGTCACGACGGTTAAACACCGCCACAGACTCTGAACGGCTCTTAATAATGTTGCGAATATTGCACTCAAGAATCTTTGTGAAGCGCTTACGCACCGACTCACTTTTTACAAAAATTTCTGGATGGGGCTTGACGATAAATTTCATAATTCACTTCACAACAAGTTTAATAAATTCGCAGAATAAGCAGGGCTACTACGCACTCACCGCTCACTCGAAATAAGAGTTGGACTCTAAGGGCGCAAGATTATACATGAATGAATGGCCATAAAAAAGACGAGCCTATTGCTCGTCTTTTTTCTTTTACTGATTCACCGGGATTTCATCGCTTAACAATGCTTCACCCTGCATGATACTGATTTCAACTCGGCGGTTTCGCGAACGTTGTGCTTCAGTATCATTCGGCCCAAGTGGTTCAGTATCCGCCATACCTCTGACACGCAATCGTTCATGATTAAAGCCGCGGACTTTTTCCATCTCTTGTGCCACCGATACGGCGCGTTGAGCAGATAAATCCCAATTAGAACGATACAACTCAGAATCAATGCGCTGGTTGTCAGTATGACCGGAGACACGAATACGCCCAGGGACATCTTTCACTAAATCAGCAATCTGCCTCACTAGCGGTCTAAACTTCGGCTGTAAGAAGGCTGAACCTTCAGGGAATGCGCCCTTCTCACGGATACGAATATCAATCTGTTGGCCAAGGTTTTCAACTTCAATCGCGCCTTGTTCAATCTCACGTTCGAGCGCTTTCTTGATGCTTTCCATCAGTGTCTCTAACTCTTGAGACATTTCAGCAGACTGTTGTTGTTCGTTATCAGATTCAGAGTTTTGGTTATTCTGCGTTGAAGTATCCGGAGACTGACCACCAGTCAACTTACCTTGGTCACGCTGAGTACCACCCGCTCTGTCTGACTCCCCTTCATGGAACTCAAGAGTTTGCTGAGTGATATCGATTGTTTGCTGCATGATAACGTCAATCGGTGTCGGTTCAGGACGTCCTGGGCGGAATTCTTGAGCAATAATGCTGGTCCCTTTTGGAATATCTTTCACTTCCAATCGGTTTTGAACACCAAAAGCAAACTTCATTGAGCCTGCGATCTGTTTAAACTTCAGTACATCCATTTCAGAAAACGAGAGTAGAAGTACGAAGAAACACATCAGCAGCGACATTAAGTCGGCAAAGGTCCCCATCCACAACGGTAGGCCGGGCGGCGGACATTTGGGTTGTTCTTCTTCCATACCTTTGACCTTACTCGTTATCTACGTCAAGAGCACGCTTACCTTCGTTGAGGTAATTCTTAAGGTAGCTGTCGATGACACGAGGGTTCTGACCATCTTGAATCGCTAATACGCCATCCATCACTAGACGACGGTTCAGTTTCTCTTGCTCACGGCGCAGAGACAGCTTGTCGGCAATTGGGAAAAACACCATGTTTGATAAGATCGCACCGTACAGAGTGGTTAGGAGTGCTACCGCCATCGCAGGACCGATCGCTTTTGGATCATCCATGTTAGAAAGCATCGCAACCAGACCAACCAGTGTACCGATCATCCCCATCGCAGGCGCTACGTCACCAAAGGCTCTAAATACGCTGCCACCAAAATCATGGCGCTCGTCGGTCAGGACAATATCTTTCTGTAGAGCAGCACGAACAACATCGGCATCATGGCCATCAACCAGCAAGTCGATGCCTTTTTGCATAAAGCCGTTGGTGATTTCCATCTCTTCTAGCGCTAAGAAACCGCCTTTACGAGCAGCGTCTGCCATCTCAACAACTTTAGCAATAAGATCTTCTGGCTCATCCGCTTTGAACATGAAAGCTTTACCGGCAATCTTCGCCGCACCAAAGAATTGGCCCATGGTGAACTTCATTAAAACGACAAAGGTAGAGCCACCCACTACGATCAAAATCGACGTGACGTCGATGAACATCATAATGCTTCCGCCAAGTATCATTGCCATGATAACGAAAGCAAAGCCGCCTAATAGTCCCACCAGCGTTGCTAAATCCACAAAGCACTCCTCATGCAATCTTTGAGCTTCTATCAAAGTATATCGGCAACGTGTTCAGATCTTTAGTTTTTTATTGATACTCTATTCACATAAATGCAGTTGCTTACTTCGCTTGCATTAAAGAAATCCCGCTATCAATAAGATTCAAACGGATTGATTGCCTGCCAAAGCTCGATTTTTCTGACAATTTTGCTCGGTTAAATTTGACCATCATTATCGGCTAAGGTAACTTTCGTGCATCTTTGTCAAAGTAGAAAAGTTATGGCGAGCAAGAAACCAGAAAACATGACCTTCGAGGCGACGATCGACGAGCTCGATGTTATCGTAGAAAACCTTGAGAATGGTGATTTAGCATTGGAAGATGCGCTTAAGAAATTTGAGCGTGGCATTGCGCTTGCTCGTGCAGGCCAAACTAAACTCAGCGATGCCGAGCAACGCGTGAGTATTTTGCTGCAAAACGATGACGAATCCCCATTAAGTGACTTTGACGGCCAGCCTGAGTAATTGATAGAAATATGTCTGTTATGCAAGAGGCATTAACCTCATTTCAACAACGCAATAATGATCAGCTAAATCGTTGGCTGCAAGCACTGCCACACCAAAACCAGCCGTTAATTGAAGCTATGCACTACGGTCTTTTGCTTGGCGGCAAACGTGCGCGACCATTTTTGGTCTACATTACCGGTCAAATGCTAGGCTGTGATAAGAATGATCTTGATACTCCTGCTTCTGCGGTTGAGTGCATTCACGCCTACTCGCTGATCCATGATGACCTGCCTGCGATGGATGACGATGAACTTCGTCGTGGTCAAACAACCTGTCATATCAAGTTTGATGAAGCAACCGCAATCCTCACGGGTGACGCACTGCAAACCTTAGCGTTCACCATTTTAGCTGACGGTGACTTAAATCCAAATGCGGAAGTTAACCGTATAAAGATGATAAAAGTCTTGGCTGAGGCGTCAGGCGCGAATGGCATGTGTCTAGGACAAGCATTGGACCTTGCGGCTGAAAATCGCTCTGTTTCATTAGAGGAATTAGAAGAGATTCACCGCAATAAAACCGGTGCATTGATGAAGTCTGCTATCCGTCTAGGCGCTCTTGCTGCTGGTGCAAAAGGGCTTGAGGTAATGCCTCAACTCGACAAATACGCCGACGCGGTTGGACTTGCCTTCCAGGTTCAAGACGACATCCTTGATATTGTTAGCGACACAGAAACTTTGGGTAAGCCTCAAGGTTCTGATCAAGAATTAAACAAAAGTACCTATCCTGCTCTGCTAGGATTAGACGGAGCTATTAACAAAGCTCACACTCTGTTAAATGAAGCACTTCAAGCTTTGGAAGCAATCCCATACAATACAGAGTTACTCGAAGAGTTCGCCCGATATGTCATCGAGCGCAAGAACTAACACAATAAGCGCGCATTTATATGACTCTTGATATTTCAAAATATCCAACACTTGCTCTAGCAGATACGCCAGATGAGCTACGCAGTCTTCCGAAAGAAGTGCTGCCGACGCTGTGTGATGAATTACGTACCTATTTATTAAATTCAGTGAGCCAATCCAGTGGTCACTTAGCTTCCGGCTTAGGTACTGTAGAACTCACCGTCGCGCTTCATTACGTCTACAACACGCCTTTTGATCAATTGGTGTGGGATGTGGGCCACCAAGCGTACCCACATAAGATCTTAACTGGTCGCCGCGATAAACTGTCTACGATTCGCCAGAAAGACGGCTTACATCCATTCCCTTGGCGTGAAGAGAGTGAATACGACACACTATCTGTTGGTCACTCATCAACATCGATCAGTGCAGGCCTAGGCATGGCGATCAGCGCTGGCAAAGAAGGTAAAAACCGCAAAGTTGTCAGCGTTATTGGTGATGGTGCAATTACCGCAGGCATGGCATTCGAAGCAATGAACCATGCTGGCGATGTTCACCCTGACATGCTGGTTATCTTGAACGACAACGAGATGTCGATTTCAGAAAACGTCGGCGCTCTAAACAACCACCTTGCTCAAGTGCTTTCTGGCAACCTTTACACCTCGATTCGTGAGGGTGGCAAAAAGGTTCTGTCTGGCGTTCCACCGATTAAAGAGTTGGTTCGCCGCACCGAAGAGCACCTTAAAGGCATGGTCGTTCCTGGCACTCTGTTTGAAGAGCTTGGCTTTAACTACATTGGTCCTGTCGATGGCCATGATGTGAATGAGTTAGTCAAAACGCTGAAGAACATGCGTGAGCTAAAAGGCCCGCAGTTCCTGCACATCATGACTAAGAAAGGCAAAGGTTACGAGCCAGCGGAAAAAGATCCAATCGGCTACCACGGCGTACCTAAGTTCGACCCAAGCCACACGTCACTGCCAAAGAGCAGTGGCGGAAAACCAAGCTTCTCGAAAATCTTTGGCGACTTCCTATGTGATATGGCCGCGCAAGATCCTAAGCTAATGGCGATTACGCCAGCAATGCGCGAAGGCTCTGGTATGGTTCGTTTCTCTAAAGAGTACCCAGACCAATACTTCGACGTCGCGATTGCAGAGCAGCACGCGGTGACCCTAGCGACAGGTATGGCGATTGCTGGTGACAACCCAATCGTTGCTATCTACTCAACCTTCTTACAACGTGGTTACGATCAGCTAATTCACGACGTGGCGATCATGGACTTGCCTGTGATGTTTGCTATTGACCGTGCAGGTTTGGTTGGCGCAGATGGCCAGACTCACCAAGGTGCGTTTGATCTAAGCTTTATGCGTTGTATCCCGAATATGGTGATCATGGCACCGAGTGACGAAAATGAATGTCGTCAAATGCTCTACACTGGTCATAAACATACAGGTCCAAGTGCCGTTCGTTACCCACGTGGCACTGGCATGGGCACTGAGATAGAACAAGAGTTTACCGCTCTTGAGATCGGTAAAGGCCGCGTTGTTCGTCAAGGTGAAAAGGTCGCGATTTTAAGCTTCGGTACTTTCCTTGGAAATGCATTGGAAGCGGCAGAAAGTTTAAATTCCACTGTTGCGGATATGCGTTTTGTTAAGCCACTTGATGAAGCACTGATCAAACAACTCGCTGCAGAGCACGATGTTCTAGTAACACTAGAAGAAAATGCGATTGCTGGCGGTGCGGGTGCAGGTGTGATTGAGTTTATGATGAAAGAGAAAATCATCAAGCCAGTACTTAATCTAGGTTTGCCTGACGAGTTTGTTCATCAAGGTACTCAAGACGAACTCCATGCTGAATTAGGCTTAGATGCAACAGGCATCGAAAACGCCATTCGCGAATACCTAGAAAAGTAGACGTTACTTTTTTGGTATCAAAAAGCCCTCTTGTCTGAGGGCTTTTTTGTCTCTAACGGATTTATTCTGGCACTTGCCAACCAAACTCCGCACAGAGTTTTTGCCAAGTTTCATCGATACCCGCTTTAATCAGCAGCTTTTCATTGGTGAAGGGGTGAACAAACTCTAAGCTCGATGCATGTAGAAGCAATCTATGAGACTCGTAGACCTCTCTATACAATTTATTGTGCTTGCCATCGCCATGAGTCGTATCACCGACAATTGGATGCCTTAGGTGAGCCATATGACGTCTTAGCTGATGCTTGCGCCCTGTTAATGGTTTCATTTCCATCAAGCAGTAACGGGTGGTTGGGAACTTGCCCGTAGAATGCGGCACTTCCACTTTCGCTAGCGGCCAATAGTCAGTAATGGCTTCTTGTGCGTCTTTCTCTTGGCTGGCGTGCTTATCGGCAATCTTATCCAGCTCCACCTTTAATGCATAATCAAGGCGGCCAGACTCTTCAATCCAACCGCGTACGATAGCGTGATAGGTTTTTTCCATCTCGTGATTGGCGAACATCGGCATCACCTGCGAAGCCACTTCACTGGACAAAGCAAAAATCAGCACACCTGATGTCGGTCGATCAAGGCGGTGAAGAGGAAACACATGTTGACCAATTTGGTCCCGCAAAGTTTGCATCACAAACTGTGTTTCGTGCTTATCTAGCCAACTACGGTGAACCAGCATCCCCGCAGGCTTATTTACGGCGACGAAATACTCATCTTGGAAAACAATCTCAAGCATGGCTACATACCTTATCTATCTGTTGGATAATAGTGATCAGCGGGTTCATCATCTGCTCTTCTTTCCAGCATTCTTCAAAATAAGCAGCCATAGCAAACCCTGTTGGCAATGGCTGATTTTGTTTCAATAGTAGACGTATGCGTGCGACAAATATCCATTGCAACCACTCGAAAGGAGTGAGGCTATCGATAGCAAAAGGCTCCTGACTGCTTAATGCTTCAACACTAGGAGAGTGTTGTTGCCACAGCCCCAGTTTGCGCATCTCACCTTCTAAAGCGTCGACTAACTCGACTAATTGTTTTTCTTTCGTCATTAAACTTTATATTGGACCTTGAAAATTGGCCTAAGAGTACCATTTATAGAGGAAAGAAAGTTAGGACAATTCTCTAATGGAAACGATTCATACCCTTACCCAATTGCTCAACGACAGTAACTGCCAGTATCAAGTGTTTGATCTCGGGCGTCGTATCAAAACCATCGACGCAAAAACATTTGCTGATGCTGAGAAAGGTCAACTGCCATACCCTTACCCAATGCAGCGTAAAGCCCATATTGCGATCGCTTATTGGAACAAAGAGCAACAGCCATGGATTTGGTTTCTAAAGTTTGATCTCGATGAGCGCGGCTTACTTAAGCAGTCAGACATTGGTAACTTCTTAAAATACGTGATTGAAGCGATGGGCACGCGTATCAGTCAAGATATGACGGAAGAACAACAAGAGAAACTGTCTAACAACCCTTATACCTTCAAACCTGCTGAAGATAAAATGGCCGTCTTTCACAGCCAAGTTCGTGCCTCGCTAGATATGCCTTGTAGCCAATATTATGAGCACGCTCAACACTACTTTTCTGGCGGATTAGAGTGGGATAAATGGCACACGGTTGGCCTACAAGGTGTGACTGATATTTGTGCGCGTCTAGGACAAGAGCAAAATGGCGTTAATGTACGTAAAGCACTGCAACACCTGCCTAATGAACCACTTTATGCGTTGCTTGGGGCACTAGAGCACACCGAGCTTTCGGATAAACTCGCTGAACGAATTGCCGAAATGGCCAAGCAGCAGATTGAGAATGAACAACCAGACCTGTTCCTGCTGTCAGCGCTAACACGTGCGCTTTCGGGTGCTAAAACATCCATCGCTCAACCTATTATTGATTCGATTCTGGCTAGCCCTCGTTTAAGCCATCAAGAAGTATTAATCGGTATTGCAGGTCGCAGCTGGCATTGGCTTAGCGATGCAAAAGTAGCACAGCAGTTCCTACTACGCTTAGCACAAACCGGCAACCAAACCCTATTTAATCAGTTATTTGCCGATCTTGTTATGCTACCTGAACTTAGAATGGTTCTACTGCCTCTGCTGCATTCAAGCCCTTCTGAAGAGCTTGCACAAGCACTCATTCGACTGCAGCAAGCAACTAAGGCGTAATTATGATTCATGACCTCTTTGCTATTCTGGCTCTTGCCATTGTGTGTCTTCTGTTTTGGCAGCAAAGACGACAGGCGGAAATTGCTAAAAGCATCGCATTGCGAAAGTGCAAAGAGCTTGATCTTCAATTAGTGAGCGTCGCTCTCAAACGCCACAAACTAAAAACGCCAGACGGTGTCTGGCGTTGGCATTCTATCTATCAATTTGAATTTTCATCACTGGGTGACGACTGCTACCAAGGTGAGATTATTATGCAAGGTTTCCGACTAGCAAAGGTGGCTCTACCACCACATCGGATGTAAATAGATACTCATCATAGGGGCCGAAAGTATCGGCTTTATGAGCATTTAGTACAAAACCCAATTTATTTAGAATTCGAATTGAAGGCTCATGGCCTACGTTGGCTGTCGCAATGACTTTACTGATGTTTAGGTCGCGCAATGCTTTTGGAAAAAAGGCCTGCAGCACTTCGCTCGCGATCCCTCTTCCCCAGTAATTTTTGTCAAAGATATATCCCAGTTCAGGTTCGCCGTCTAGATCACAAACAAACACATGACCTATATATTCACGAGTATTGCTGTCTAGTACCGCTCTGGCATAGATATTTGGGTCTGTCAGTACCTGTTCAAACAGTCTCTTAGCAGACGACACTGTGTGCGCCCCATTCATCTGCGCGCGATTAATCGCACAGCAGTTGAGAATAAGAAACTCAGATTGTAATGAGTCGTTATAAGGTACTAATAACGATCGGCGAGTCACAATAGTCATGACACATCCTTGTAAGCAGCAGTTCTTGTCTTATAAAACAAAGCCGAAAATTTATACCAACTGATAGCAACCTTTATTGATCTAGGTTGTTTTTAGCACATTGTTATTAGAGTTATTAGTAAAGGTGGGATCTAAGAAAAACCCCGATACATCAGTATCGGGGTTATAAGTCTTACTCGCAGCAATCCGGCTACAAAAGGTGCTCCATGCATCTTCCTTAATAGCTACTGAATCCTTCAGTATTATCCAACCCGTCGCCTTCCTAGCGGTGTCCTCATCATCCTGATAGCTAACATATCCTAGTTAGCGCACATCACTCTATCCTTAAGTGGTGTCCTGTGTATCTTCCTGATACTGTCCTAACCTCTTCCTAGAGGTGTCCATTGTCGTCCATGTCACTCACATCCTGTCAGTGGCTGTATCCCTACAATGTCCTTTCGCTCCGTGCTTGATTAACTATCCTAGTCAACCAATCTTCTTCCTGAAGATTCCCAATCCTTGGTCTTTCCTGTTCCGTGTCGTCATCCTTCCGACAGGTTCTAATTTACCCGAATTACCGTTATAGACAATGCCTGTAGTAAATCAAAAAAAGCGCAACAATATTGAAACAAAACAATTTGAACATAAAAATCAATAGTTTATAAAGAAATAGAGTACTTATCTTGTGTTTTAAACGCTGTTTGTCTCACAGCAGATGTGAGAGATCTCGCACAGACTCTTCCACTATTTTCTATTCGCCAATTTTAGACTGACTGGGTATGATTAAATATATAAGCGCAATGGAGGTTTTATGCTTACTCAAGATGTTAGCCAAGAGCTAAAAGGTGTCCTTGAACAGTTACACGCAGAAGGGAAAGAGCCAACGGTCGCACTAGTCAAAGCACGTTTGAGTACATCAGTGCCTATGCCGGCTTTGATTACAACCTTGAAGAGTTGGAAGAGCTCGAATCGTGTGCCAAAAGTTGAAGTCGCAGCAAAACAAGAAGTCGCTGATATTGATCGAATTGAACAGTTAGAAAAGCAAGTGATAGATCTGACGGCAAGATTGGTGGCGCTTGAGGAAAAGTTAGAGAAATAGAGGTTCCCTACTCTCTCCTTCGTCGCTCTATGGAATGACAAATATTTGGAGAGCAGAAAAACAAAAGGCTTGGCGCAATGCCAAGCCTTTCTTATTTGAAGTGGTTAGATTACCAACCCGTTACTTCACGTAGACCTTTACCGATGTCTGCTAGAGACTTAACAGTCTTAACGCCTGCTGCTTCTAGAGCTGCAAACTTGTCTTCCGCTGTACCTTTACCACCAGAGATGATTGCACCTGCGTGACCCATACGCTTACCTGGAGGAGCAGTAACACCCGCAATGTAAGAAACCACTGGCTTAGTGACGTTCTCTTTAATGAACGCTGCCGCTTCTTCTTCCGCAGTACCACCGATTTCACCAATCATTACGATTGCTTCTGTTTCAGGGTCTTCTTGGAACAGTTTCAGGATATCAATGAAGTTTGAACCTGGGATTGGGTCACCACCGATACCTACACAAGTAGATTGGCCGAAACCTTCGTCAGTTGTTTGTTTAACTGCTTCGTACGTTAGTGTACCTGAGCGTGAAACGATACCCACTTTACCTTTCTTGTGGATATGGCCTGGCATGATGCCAATCTTACACTCATCAGGAGTGATAACGCCTGGACAGTTAGGACCGATCATGCGAACACCAGTTTCTTCTAGCTTCACTTTTACGTCGATCATATCTGTTGTTGGGATACCTTCCGTGATAGTCACGATAAGCTCGATACCTGCGTCAATCGCTTCAAGGATTGCATCTTTACAGAATGGTGCTGGTACGTAGATAACTGTCGCTGTTGCGCCCGTCGCTTCTACTGCTTCACGTACTGTGTTGAATACAGGTTGACCTAGGTGAGTTTGACCACCTTTACCAGGAGAAACACCACCAACCATCTGCGTACCGTACGCGATAGCTTGCTCTGAGTGGAAAGTACCTTGACCACCAGTGAAGCCCTGACAGATTACTTTAGTGTCTTTGTTAATTAGTACAGACATTATTTAGCCTCCGCAGCAGCAACAACTTTCTGAGCAGCATCTGTTAGCGACTCAGCAGCAATGATATCAACATCAGAATTAGCAAGAACTTCGCGACCTAGGTCAGCGTTAGTACCTTCAAGACGAACAACAACAGGAACCGTTACACCTACTTCTTTAACCGCACCGATAATACCTTCTGCGATCATGTCACAACGAACGATACCACCGAAGATGTTTACTAGTACTGCTTTTACATTGTCATCAGAAAGGATGATCTTGAATGCTTCAGCAACACGCTCTTTAGTTGCGCCGCCACCAACGTCTAGGAAGTTAGCAGGTTTGCCGCCATGTAGGTTAACGATATCCATCGTACCCATCGCAAGGCCTGCACCGTTAACCATACAGCCAACGTTGCCATCAAGTGCTACGTAGTTCAGTTCCCACTGGGCTGCGTGCGCTTCACGCTCATCTTCCTGCGAAGGATCGTGCATTTCACGCAGCTTAGGCTGACGGTAAAGTGCGTTTGAGTCGATGTTGATTTTACCGTCTAGACAAAGCAGGTTGCCTTCGCCAGTAATAACAAGAGGGTTGATCTCTAGTAGAGCTAAATCGTACTGAGCGAACATTTCACCAAGACCCATGAAGATCTTAACGAATTGTTTGATTTGGTCACCTTCAAGACCTAGCTTAAACGCTAGTTCGCGACCTTGATAAGCTTGAGGGCCAACTAATGGATCGATTGCCGCTTTGTGAATCAACTCTGGAGTTTCTTCTGCGATTTTTTCGATATCCACGCCGCCTTCAGTAGAAGCCATGAATACAATTTTACGACTAGCGCGGTCTACAACAGCACCTAGGTAAAGTTCATTCGCAATGTTTGACGCTTCTTCAACTAGGATTTTTGTTACAGGCTGACCATTTGCATCTGTTTGGTACGTTACTAGGTTTTTACCTAGCCACTTTTGAGCAAACTCTTTAACGCCATCTTTCGTGTCGTGTAGCTCAACGCCACCCGCTTTACCACGTCCACCCGCGTGAACCTGACACTTTACAACTTTCTTTTCAGTTGTAATGCGACCTGCAGCTTCAAAAGCTTCTTGTGGTGTATCACAAGCGAAGCCTTCCGGTACAGGCAAACCGAATTCTGCAAACAGCTGTTTGGCTTGGTATTCATGCAAATTCATTTTGATATTCCGTTTATTTTCCCTTCAAGGGATTATTATTTCCATAACGCCACATGGTGTTGTGGTACGTCTGTAGGGTCTTCTCAATTAAATCGTTATCCATTTTTTAATGGCTTCACGACTCAAATGAAGGCCAGACGTGAGCAAGTCTAGCCTTTAAAAGTCATCACCGTCTAGCCAACCAAGTCAGCTAGACGTTTTAGCGATATTAAACGTCTAATAGCAGACGTGCTGGATCTTCTAGTAGCTCTTTAATCGTCACTAGGAAGCCCACTGACTCACGGCCATCGATTAAACGGTGGTCGTAAGATAACGCTAGGTACATCATTGGCAAGATTTCTACTTTGCCATCAACCGCCATTGGACGCTCTTGGATTTTATGCATACCAAGAATCGCTGACTGAGGTGGGTTGATGATTGGTGTAGACATCAATGAACCAAATACGCCGCCGTTAGTGATAGTAAAGTTACCGCCCATCAGCTCATCAACAGTCAATTTGCCGTCACGGCCTTTAATTGCTAGCTCTTTGATGCCTTTTTCTACGTCAGCAAAGCCTAATGTGTCACAGTCTTTCAGTACTGGAGTTACGAGACCGCGTGGCGTTGATACCGCCATGCTGATGTCGAAATAGTTGTGATAAACGATGTCATCACCGTCAATAGACGCGTTAACTTCAGGGAAGCGTTTTAGTGCTTCTGTCACAGCTTTCACGTAGAAAGACATAAAGCCTAGACGAATACCGTGACGCTCTTCAAACTGATCTTTGTACTGCTTACGAAGTTCCATGATTGGTTTCATGTTCACTTCGTTGAACGTTGTCAGCATTGCCGTATTGTTCTTCGCTTCCAGTAGACGGTTTGCAACTGTCTTACGTAGGCGAGTCATAGGTACACGTTTCTGGCTACGGGCTGCAGCTGGCGCTTCAACTACTGGCTCTTCTGCTTTCGGTGTTGATTTCGCTGCTGCTAAATGCGCATCGACATCTTCACGAGTGATACGACCACCAACACCTGTACCTTTCACTTGGCTCGCTTCTAGGTTGTGTTCTGCTAGTAGACGGCGAACTGCAGGGCTTAGCGCATCATTGCTTTCTTCTGTTAGTGCCGCTTTGTGACGCTTATCAGGAGAAGCTTCTGTTGCTTCTGTCGTATCAGTCGTTGGTTCACCCGCGACGGCGCCAGGCTTAAGCTTAGCGATCAGCTGCTTAGAAAGTACTGTTGCACCTTCTTCTTCAATGATTGCCTCTAGTACACCCGCTTCCGGAGCTGGTACTTCAAGTACCACTTTGTCTGTTTCGATATCAACCAGAACTTCATCACGCTCTACTACGTCGCCTGGTTTTTTGTGCCATGTTGCCACTGTTGCATCAGCGACCGATTCAGGTAAATCTGGAACCAGAATTTCAATTGTCATATCCGTTTCTTCCTTTTACTTCTAGTTCTTAGTTCGAAGCTTTTGTATTCACGTTAAGTGCGTCTTCAACCAACGCTTTCTGTTGTTTCAAGTGTACTGACATGTAACCAACTGCAGGAGATGCAGATGCTGGACGACCAGCGTATTTTAGGTCAGCACCGGCTGGGATAGCAGCGCGGAAGTTATGTTGGCTACAGTACCAAGCGCCCTGGTTTTGAGGCTCTTCCTGACACCATACAAAGTCTTCAGCATTGGTGTATTGTTCAATAGCTGCTTTTACTTCATCCAGAGGGAATGGGTATAGCTGCTCAATACGAACAATTGCCACATCATCTTGCTCGTTATTTCGACGTTGCTCTAACAAATCGAAATAAACCTTACCTGAACAGAAGACAACGCGTTTCACCTTCGCTGCATCCAAGTTGTCGATTTCTGGAATTGCCGGTTGGAATGTTCCTTCCGATAATTCTTCTAACGTCGACGTACATAACGGATGACGAAGCAATGACTTCGGAGACATCACGATAAGTGGACGACGCATAGGTCGAACAACCTGGCGACGAATCATGTGATAAACCTGTGCCGGAGTTGATGGCACAACAACCTGCATATTTTGCTCCGCACAAAGCTGTAAGTAACGCTCAAGACGTGCAGATGAGTGCTCTGGACCTTGGCCTTCATAACCATGAGGTAGCAGCATAGTTAGGCCACATAGACGTGCCCATTTTTGCTCACCCGATGAAATGAATTGGTCAATAACCACTTGTGCACCGTTAGCAAAGTCACCAAACTGAGCTTCCCAAAGGGTAAGGCCACTTGGTTCTGCCGTTGCGTAGCCGTATTCAAATGCTAATACAGCTTCTTCAGACAACACTGAGTCGAATACTTGGAAAGGACCTTGTTTGTCGTGAATATTTGCAAGAGGAACAAACGTACTTGCATCGTTTTGGTTATGCAAAACTGAGTGACGGTGGAAGAAAGTACCACGGCCAGAATCCTGACCAGAAATACGAATACGCTTACCATCATCAACCAAGGTTGCATAAGCCAATGTTTCTGCCATACCCCAATCAACGGCTTTCTCGCCGCTGATCATCGCTTTACGATCGTTGTATAGCTTGTTAACTCGGCTTTGTAGCTTATGACTTTCTGGATACGTACATAGACGATTACCAAGTTCAATCAAACGTTCAGTATCGAACTTGTTATCCCACTCAACATCCCAGTCATGACCAAGGTAAGGAGACCAGTCAACTGAATGGAGAGCCATTGGGCGCCACTCTTTCACCACAACTTCACCGTGATCAAGTGCATCACGATATTCATTAACCAGTTGTGTTGCTGTATCAATACCAAGTACGCCACGCTCCATCAGCACGTCAGCATAAAGCTTACGTGGTGTTGGGTGCTTCTTGATTTTTTGATACATCAAAGGCTGAGTTGCATTTGGCTCGTCCGCTTCATTGTGACCATGACGGCGGTAACATACCAAGTCAATCACAACGTCGCGTTTGAATTCATTACGGTAATCTAAAGCAATACGAGTGACGAATGCCACCGCTTCAGGATCGTCCGCATTTACGTGGAAAATAGGTGCCTGTACCATCTTAGCGATATCAGTACAGTACATTGTTGAGCGAGTATCGTTCGGGTTAGATGTTGTGAAACCAACTTGGTTGTTCACAACGATACGCACGGTACCACCCACACAGAAACCACGCGCTTGAGACATGTTAAATGTCTCTTGAACAACGCCCTGTCCAGCAATTGCTGAATCACCGTGAATTGTGATTGGTAGAACTTGGCTGCCTTCTTTATCACCTAAACGGTCTTGTCGAGCACGCACGGAACCAATAACCACTGGGTTTACGATTTCAAGGTGTGAAGGGTTAAATGCTAGCGCAAGGTGTACATCACCACCTGGCGTTGCAAAGTCAGCTGAGAAACCTTGGTGATATTTAACGTCACCGGTACCCCAAGTGTCATCATGTTTACCAGCAAACTCATCAAACAGATCTTGAGGTTTTTTGCCTAGTACGTTGACTAACATGTTTAGACGACCACGGTGAGCCATACCAACTACAACTTCACGCATGCCGCTCTTACCTGCATGACGAATCAGTTCTTTCGTCATTGGGATAAGAGCATCACCACCTTCCAAAGAGAAACGCTTCGCACCTGGGAATTTTGCACCCAAGTAACGTTCTAGACCTTCAGCAGCAGTTAGCTCGTCTAGGAACATGTGTTTTTCATCTTCAGTGAATGATGGCTGACCAACTACAGATTCAAGACGCTGCTGGATCCAACGTTTTTGCTCTGTATCTGTCATGTGCATGTATTCTGCACCGATAGAACCGCAATAGGTTTTTTTCAAAGATGAGTAGATATCTTTCAACTGCATCGTTTCTTGGCCAATGGCAAAAGAACCCACGTTGAACGTCTCTTCTAGATCTTCTTCGGTAAGATTATGAAATGCAGGGTCTAGCTCCGCCACAGGTGGGCGCTGCCATAAACCAAGAGGGTCAAGCTCCGCCGCTTCATGTCCACGGAAACGGTAAGCATTGATTAATTGAAGTACTTTAACTTGTTTAGCGTCGACATCTGGATCACTAACTTGGACACTGTAATGCTTTGTTTCTTGAGCGAGTCGTCGGAAGTAGTCACGGACACGCGAATGTGGTTGTTCTACCACTTCTTCTGTCGGCTTAGGCAAGCCTTCAAAAACGCGTTTCCACTCCTCACTTACCAGATCGGGATCACTTAGATACAGTTCGTAGAGGTCCTCTACATACGTTGCATTGGCGCCAGCCAAGTGTGAAGACTCGAGCCACGCCTTCATCACGCCGTTGTGCATATTTTCCCTTAACCAGTAGTTTTCACGTTTGCTTCGGTCTTACGCCGAGCTATTAAGAGCCGACCCAAATTAAGCCGGCAATTTTTTGTTTCATTAGACAGAACGGTTAACCAACATCGTCTTGATGTGACCAATCGCTTTCGTCGGATTTAGTCCTTTAGGACAAACACTTACACAATTCATGATGCCATGGCAACGGAAAACGCTAAATGCATCATCAAGATTTGATAGACGTTCATCTGTTGCAGTATCTCGGCTATCAATTAACCAACGGTAAGCAGCCAATAGACCTGCAGGACCAATAAACTTATCTGGGTTCCACCAGAAAGATGGACATGAAGTTGTACAACATGCACACATGATACATTCGTACAGACCATCAAGATGAGCACGCTCATCTGGCGTTTGCAGGTTCTCACGTGATGGCGGTAAAGCACCGTCATCAATCAAGAAAGGCTTAACTTTCGAATAGTTATCGTAGAACTGTGTCATGTCAACAATAAGATCTCGAACAACAGGCAAACCCGGTAATGGACGAATCACAATCTTGTCTGCTTTTAGAGCAGAAAGTGGCGTGATACACGCTAGACCATTTTTACCATTCATGTTCAAACCATCTGAACCACATACACCTTCACGGCAAGAGCGACGGAACGAGATGCTTGGATCTTGCTCTTTTAGCAGGATCAATGCATCAAGCAACATCATGTCAGAGCCTTCTTCCACTTCAAGCGTGTAGTCTTTCATGTAAGGCTTTTGATCGACATCCGGATTGTAGCGGTACAAAGAGAAATTCAGTTTCATAATATTATCCTCCTTTCCTTAGTACGTACGTGCTTTCGGCGGGAATGCATCACGGTGAATCGGTTCCATGTTGACATCACGCTTCGCCATTGCTTCCGTTTCTGGATTGTAGACCGAGTGACATAGCCACTGCGCATCATCACGATCCGGGAAGTCAAAACGAGCATGAGCTCCACGACTTTCTGTACGGTAGTTTGCCGCTACAGCCGTTGCGTATGCTGTTTCCATCAGGTTTTCTAATTCTAGACACTCAATACGCTGAGTGTTGAACTCTGTTGATTTATCAGCAAGGTGCGCGTTCTTCAGACGCTCACGGATAACTTTAAGCTCTTCAAGACCTTTAGCCATTGCATCACCTTCACGGAATACCGAGAAGTTGTTTTGCATACATTGTTGTAGGTCTTTACGGATTTGTGCTGGGTCTTCACCTTCAGTGCTGTTTTCCCAACGGTTGTAACGCTCTAAAGAACGCTCAATGTCCGCTTCAGTTGCAGGTGTCGCATCTGCTTGCTTCGCTAGAGTCTCACCTAGGTGTAGACCTGTTGCACGGCCAAATACCACTAAGTCTAGTAGCGAGTTACCACCAAGACGGTTGGCACCATGTACGGATACAGACGCAATTTCACCACAAGCGAATAGGCCTTGAACTTCGACATCAGCGCCACTTTCATCTTGCTTGATAGCTTGACCAGAAACCTGAGTTGGAACACCACCCATCATGTAGTGACAGGTTGGGATTACTGGGATTGGCTCTTTAACTGGATCAACGTGAGCGAATGTACGAGACAGTTCACAAACGCCAGGTAGACGTGACTCAAGAGTCTCTTTACCTAGGTGGTCCAGTTTCAGTTTAATGTGTGGACCCCAAGGGCCATCGCAACCACGACCTTCACGGATTTCGATCATCATTGAACGAGCAACAACGTCACGACCAGCAAGGTCTTTCGCGTTAGGTGCGTAACGCTCCATGAAGCGTTCACCGTCTTTGTTAAGAAGGTATCCACCTTCACCACGACAGCCTTCTGTTACAAGAACACCTGCGCCAGCGATACCCGTTGGGTGGAACTGCCACATTTCCATGTCTTGCATTGGAACGCCTGCACGTAGTGCCATACCAACACCATCACCGGTGTTGATGTGAGCGTTCGTTGTCGATGCGTAGATACGACCCGCACCACCCGTAGCTAGGATGGTTGCTTTTGATTTGAAGTAACAAACTTCGCCCGTTTCCATACAAAGCGCAGTACAACCTAGAACAACACCGTCTTCGTTTTTCACAAGATCAAGTGCATACCACTCAGAGAATACGGTTGTTTTGTGCTTGATGTTTTGTTGGTAAAGCGTGTGTAGAAGCGCGTGACCAGTACGGTCTGCCGCTGCAGCTGTACGCGCAGCCTGCTCACCACCAAAATTCTTTGACTGGCCGCCAAATGGACGTTGGTAGATAGTACCGTTGTCGAAACGTGAGAAAGGTAGACCCATTTTCTCAAGTTCGATTACTGACTCAGGGCCATTCTTACACATGTATTCGATAGCGTCTTGGTCACCGATGTAATCAGAACCTTTAACGGTATCGTACATGTGCTGTTCCCAGTGATCTTCATGCGCGTTACCTAACGCAACAGTGATACCACCCTGTGCTGATACAGTGTGAGAACGAGTTGGAAATACTTTAGAAAGCAAGGCACATGATAGGCCTTGCTCAGAGATTTGTAGCGCAGCACGCATGCCTGCACCACCAGCGCCGATTACTACGGCATCAAATTCGCGAACTGGAATAGACACTTACGCACCCCACAAAATAAATAGACCAGAGAAGAAGTAGCCAAACAGTACTGCAATAACAGCTAGCTGCAGGCCGCCACGAAGCTTAGCGCATTTGATGTAGTCAGTAAGAACCTGCCACAGGCCAATCCAAGCATGGATTAGAACCGAAACCAACGCTAACATCGTGAACACTTTAGTGAACGTGCCACCAAAGAACTGAGTCCAAGATACGTAAGAAATATCCGTGAAAGCACAGAAGCTAACCAGATAGATAGTATAAAGTGTCATGATGATCGCAGTAGCACGAATCAGTAGGAAATCGTGTACACCATTACGACCAAAAGATGAAATATGTTTTACCACACCATAATCCCCGCTAGTAGTGACAGGACGGCTGTCGCTGCGAATGCAACCTTAGCGCTCATCGCACCAGATTCCAGCTCTTCAAAATGACCTAAGTCCATCAGAAGGTGACGGATACCACCAACAATATGGTAGGCCAATGCCGTTAGAATCCCCCACAAGATAAACGTCACAAAGAAGCCATCAACAATGTCGACTGCTTGTGCGTAACCTACAGGAGAGGATAATGAAATGGATAGTAACCAAAGTAGGATCCCGATCGCGACAAACGTAATCACACCGGATACACGGTGTAAAATAGATGCGATTGCAGTGATCGGAAAGCGAATGGTCTGTAAATCTAAATTAACAGGTCTTGACTTTCTTTCTTTCACGGGCTTGCTCACTCAGCTCCATTGAGCATTT